>ENA-ORSX01000020-ORSX01000020.1-human-gut-metagenome-genome-assembly--contig:-NODE-20-length-242651-cov-49.882001_pt1 | contig 242651 bp, 162 predicted proteins | sample MGYA00241904_ERZ509172 | MGnify/ENA primary metagenome ERZ509172 (study PRJEB26280, sample SAMEA2338795) | human gut metagenome | biome: human gut; feature: human-associated habitat; material... | reverse complement strand
CCGTGAGGCCGCGGAAAATGTTGCCGCCGCCGATGACGATGCCGATCTGGACGCCTGTGGCCGCTGCCGCCCTGATCTGTTCGGCGTAGGACTGGAGTACTTCGGGGGAGAGCCCGTATTTCTGCGAACCTTGCAGCGATTCGCCGCTCAGTTTCAGTAGTATTCGCTTGTATTTCATTGTACGATGGGTTTACCGTAACGCGAAGATAAAAATTTTTATTGAAAAAAACGCAAGAATGACTATCTTTACAGAAAATAGGCGGTATGGTGGCTATGCCGGAAAAAACCGGCGCCATGTCCGGTCTGAGCTGTTTTACGGAACACAGGCTTCGCCTCGGCAATGTCCGAATAAATTTGGCATTTTGCTCGGCTTGTGCTATCTTTAACCTCGTTTTAGATAGGCTGCGGTTCGGACGAACTCAAACAAGTTTGGTTTGTCGCTCTCCTTGCGCTATCTTTGTGCTGCCATGACGTTGGATGAATACAAATTACTCCGAAAAATAAATTCCCCCCGCGACCTCAAGCAACTCTCGGCGGAGGAACTGCGCACCTACTGCGACGAGCTGCGCAGCTATATCATCGACGAGTGCTCGGTAAATCCCGGGCACCTGGCGTCGAGCCTCGGCTGCGTGGAACTCGCCGCCGCACTCCACTACGTTTTCGATACGCCCGCGGACAAGATCGTCTGGGACGTAGGGCACCAGACCTATGCCCACAAGATTATCACCGGGCGCCGCGAGGCGTTCAAGACCAAACGCCTGCTGGGCGGCATCAGCGGTTTCCCGCGCATGTCGGAGAGCCCCTACGACGCTTTCGGGGGCGGGCATGCCTCGGTGTCGATTTCGGCGGCGTTCGGCATGGCCAAGGCTGCCGAGATGCGGGGCGAGAGGCACCAGGTCGTGGCCGTCATCGGCGACGGTTCGATGACCGGCGGCCTCGCGTTCGAAGGGCTCAACAACGCCGGGGCCAGCAAACGCACCAATATCCTGGTGATCCTCAATGACAACAACATGGCCATCGACCAGGCCACCGGCGCATTGAAGAACTACCTGCTCAAAATCTCCACGTCGGTGCATTACAACCGTTTCAAGCAGCGGTTGTGGGGCATCCTTTCGCATACGCCGCGCCTGCTGCGCCTCTGCCAAAAGGCGGGCAACGCCGTGAAACAGGGGGTGCTGAACAAGAGCAACCTCTTCGAGAGCTTCAATTTCCGTTATTTCGGCCCCGTCGACGGCCACAACCTCAAGGAGTTGGTGCGCACGCTTCGGGCATTGCGCGACATCGAAGGGCCCAAGTTGCTGCATGTCATGACCGTGAAGGGCAAGGGCTACCTGCCTGCCGAGCACGACCAGTCCACGTGGCATGCCCCCGGACGTTTCAATCCCGATACGGGCGAGCGGATCGCCTCGCCAGGCGCCGCGGCGCGTTACCAGGATGTCTTCGGCGAGACGCTCGTCGAACTGGCCGGGCTCGACCCGCGGGTCGTGGGCGTCACGCCTGCCATGCCGTCGGGTTGTTCGATGAACATGCTCATGCACGCCATGCCGTCGCGTTGCTTCGACGTGGGTATCGCCGAGGGCCATGCCGTGACCTTCTCGGCGGGGATGGCCGCTGCGGGCATGGTGCCTTTCTGCAACATCTATTCGTCTTTCATGCAGCGGGCTTACGACAATGTGATCCACGACGTCGCGATTCAGGATCTGCCCGTGGTGATGTGCCTCGACCGGGGCGGCATCGTGGGCGAGGACGGCGTGACCCACCACGGGGTCTTCGACATGGCTGCATTCGGTGCCGTGCCGGGACTTACGATCGCTGCGCCGATGGATGAACTGGAACTCCGCAACATGATGTATACCGGTCTGCAATACGGTCATCCCTTCATGATCCGCTACCCGCGCGGCAACGGTGCGGGACGTCTGTGGCGGGGCGTTCCCTTCGAAGCGCTGCCCGTCGGCCGGGGCCGGAGGCTTCGCGAAGGTACGGACGTGGCGCTGGTGACGGTCGGGACGGTCGGCAACGCTGCCGCCCGTGCCGCGGAACGCGCCGCGGCGAAGGGTGTGAGCGTGGCGCATTACGACCTGCGCTTCGCCAAACCGCTCGACGAAGCCCTGCTGGCCGAGGTCGGTGTCAAGTTCCGCCATGTGGTCACGGTCGAGGACGGTTCCCTGCGCGGGGGCGTCGGCGAGGCCGTCACGGCATTTTTCAATGCCCGCGGCTGCGAGGTGGCCGTGCACTCGCTGGGCATCGGCGACGAGTGGGTCGAGCACGGAACCCCGGCTCAGCTCTACGCCCTCTGCGGTTACGACGAGGAGGGTATTCTGCGGGCGCTGCTCGCTGCGGGGGAATAAAACTGCCGTTTCCGCTCCTGTTTGCCGTGCTGCGGCATAAAATCTGTTACGTGCTCCCTAAAAACCGTTTGGGGAGTGAAAATCGCGATCGTATTATTGGCCGCTGCGCTGCTTGTCATCGGCGTGGTATACGGCGGTGTCACCGACCGTACCGACCGAACTCCGGTGCCGTCGTTCGACCTGGCGCGCTACATGGGCACCTGGTATGAGATCGCCCGCTACGACCATCCGTTCGAACGGGGGCTGGCCGGAGTGCAGGCGCGCTACGAACTGAGGCCCGACGGTCGCATCGGGGTGTTCAACAGCGGGACGGATTACCGTTCGGGCCGTTGTAAACGTGCGCGGGGCAAAGTCTGTGCGGGACAGGTGCCGGGGCGTTTGCGGGTCTCTTTTTTCTGGGTTTTTTATTCGGATTACAACGTCATGGAGCTGGGCGGCGATTACGATTGGGCATTGGTCGGCGGCGGTTCGGCAAAATACCTCTGGGTACTGTCACGCACGCCGACACTCCCCGCGCATACGCTCAACCGCATCCTGCGGCTGGCCGAACGACGCGGTTACCGGACGGACAGGCTTCTGTTCGTCGACCAGGGGCAATGACACTCCGCCGAAGGGGTGCTCCTCCGTTCCCTGCATCCGTGTCACATCGTGAATGTCCAGTCGTCGCCCCGGCTGAGCGCGGCATCGAACCGGAACCCTTCCCATTCGAATTCTTTGAGCATTTCCGGATCCGTAATCCGGTTTCTGATAAGGTGGCGCGTCATCTCCCCGCGGCACATTTTCGTGTAGACCACGATGGTTTTCAGACGGTCGCCTTCGCGGATGCGGAATTCGGGCGTGATGATACGCGCTTCGCGGCGGATGCGTTTCCAGTCGAACAGGCGCTTCATCTCGCTGCTGGCGAGGTTGACCAGGATGCCGTCGTCGGCATGGATTTTTTCGAGGAAGGCCTCTGTCAGCCGTCCCTGCCAGTACCCGAACATCGTTTGGTCGTCGTGCCCCGGCAATACGGCGTCCCCTTCCAGCCGGTAGCGGCGGATTGCGTCCAGCGGCCGGAGCAGCCCGTAGAGGAACGACGTGATGTTGAGGTGCTGCTGTGCGTATTCGAAATCCCCGGGGGTGAATCGCTCCGGGGCGATATGCCTGAATACGACGCCCGTGTAGGCCAGCAGCGCGGGGAGGGCCTCTTCGCCGTGGAACTGCCGGTAACGCCGGCGGTTGGTCGCGGCGATCTGCCGGTTGGTGCGCAGCATGCGTTCCAGCTCTTCGGTGGTGAGCGTCGCCAGCTGCAGGGCCAGCTCCGCAGCCTCGCGGGCGTAACGCGGCAGGGTCGTTCGGGGGATTTCGGCCGGATTGTTTTCGGCCATCGTTTTGGCGCAGGAAAGGAGTATTTGCATGGCTGTGGATCAAAATTGGATGTCCTGCCCCTCTGCCGGCTCCGCAAAGCGGGTGAACGGGACGAACGGCGTCACCGTGAACTCGGCCGTGAGCAGGTAGGGCCGGTATGGGCAAGTCTTGTACACTTGTTTGCAGATACGGTAACGCGCATACCGGGCCGGGTAGACACGGGGTGCGAGCCGGGCTGTGAACCCGTAGGTGTATTCGGCGGCCGGAGCCGGATGAGGTAGTTCGGTACGGGATGGGTTGTTTGGCCCGATGCCGACCAGCAGTGAGTTCCACGCATTGACGACGGGCAGCGTTTCCCACCGTCCGTGCTGGAAGCGGCAGACGGTGTAGTCGCTCCCGAAGTATACCGTCGAATCGCCTTTGTGGCGGATCGTGAGCCGGATATGTTCGGTGCCGGCGGGATAAAATGCGTATTCGGCATCCATCGTGAGCCCATCCGGCGGAGCAGCCCCTTCGGGTGCGGGCGGATAGGGTGTCGTGTCGGGGTCGAACCCGTGGAGCCGGATCAGGGGGCTGTCGTGCACGCAGCGGCGGAAGCGGGCTTTCATCGCCGTGTCGGCTCGGATCATGTGTACGTCTATGACACCGTCCGGTTCGTTGACCGCCGATGCGTAGATGGCGTTTGCGACCGGATCGGCCGCCTTGTTGTCTGCCGCCCACTGCCAGATGCTGTCCTGTAAAGCGGACAGTCCGTCCGTTGCGGGGCGTTTCTGTGCGGCGGCCGTACAGCCGGCCGCAAGCAACAGGAACAGCAGAAGGCGTTTCATGGTGCGGTGCGGTTTATGCTACGGAGCAGGGGATGCCGAGTGCCTCGACGCGGGCGGCGATGGCCTGCAACTCCTCGCGCGGCACTTTTTCGAGCGTCCGGCACGGGGTGTCGCGGTCGAGCGAGTAGACCATGACCTGCCGCGGGCCGATTTCGCCGATCAGGCGCAGCCATGCTGCGACCTCCTCTTCGGTGGTGTTGTCGACCCGCTGCCGGTCGAACTCCCCGCGCAGGAACATCGTCTGCACGGTCAGGTGCCCGTCGAAGCCTTTCATCTGATCGACGACCCTGCGTACGGAATAGGCCGGGCTCTGGGGATTGTTTATCAGGCGTGCCGTGGCGTCGAAGGCCGAATCGAGCTTGAGGATGTTGTTGTCCACGCTGCGAAGGGCACGGCGCACGCCCTCGCGGTGGAGCTGCGTGGCGTTCGAAAGCACGGAAACCCTGGCCGAGGGGCACAGCTCGTCGCGCAGGGCGATCGTGTCGCGGATCACGGCTTCGAATTCGGGGTGCATCGTCGGCTCGCCGTTGCCGGCGAAGGTGATGACGTCGGGCGGGGTGCCGTCGGCCACCATGCGCCGCAGCGTCGCTGCGAGCTGTGTGCGGACGTCTTCGCGGGTGTTGAAGCGCCGCGCGCCGGGATGCTCGGCATTCCAGCCGCATTCGCAGTAGATGCAGTCGAACGAGCAGAGTTTCGACTCGGTGGGCAGGAGGTTGACCCCCAGCGAGAGTCCCAGCCGCCGCGAATGTACCGGGCCGAAGATGATGTCATGGAATAATGAAGTCATACCACAAAGATAGTATATGCCGGGGGCAAAAGCAAGTTTACTTGCATTTTGCCGGGGCGCCGCCTGTCTGAGGCAAAGCCGAAGATAGCTAAAACGGAAATATTTTTCTACCTTTACAAAAACCATTCCTTATGAAATTCAGGTTCGGATTGCTGCCGCGCGTCGTGCTGGCCATCGGCCTCGGGGTCGGATGCGGCTTTTTCTTCCCTGTGTGGGCGACGCGTATCGCCCTTACGTTCAATGATATTTTCGGCCAGTTCCTTTCGTTCGTCATCCCGTTGCTCATCCTCGGGCTGGTAGCGCCGGGCATCGCCGACCTGGGACGCAACGCCGGGCGCCTGCTGGCCCTCACGGCGGCGCTGGCCTATGCCTTCACCCTTTTCTCGGGCTTCGGCACCTACCTCACGGGGCGGGCGCTGTTCCCCGCATTGCTCGAAGGCGCCGCAGCCGTGCTGCCCGACGCGGCCGCAACGGCCCCCGCACCCTATTTCACGGTTGGGATGCCACCCCTGTTCGGTGTCATGTCGGCGCTGGTACTGGCCTTCGTACTCGGGCTTGGGATGGCCTATACGCACAGCGTGAAACTCAAAGGGGTGATGGACGATTTCAAGTCGATCATCGACCGCGTGATCGCGGGCGTCATCATCCCGCTGCTGCCCTTCTATATCTTCGGAATCTTCCTTTCGATGACCCAGTCCGGGCAGGTGGCCGGGGTGCTGGGCGTCTTCGTGAAGCTGATCGTGGTGATCTTCTTCATGACCGTCGTGCTGCTGCTCGCACAGTTCTCCGTTGCCGGGCTCGTTGCCCGCAAAAACCCGCTGCGGATGCTCCGTACGATGCTCACAGCCTATGTTACGGCGCTCGGCACGCAATCGTCGGCCGCCACCATCCCCGTGACCCTGGCGCAGACCCTCCGGCTCGGCGTGCGCCCCCAGCTGGCGTCGTTCGTCGTACCGCTCTGTGCCACGATCCACCTTTCGGGGTCGATGATGAAGATCGTGGCCTGCGCATTGGCCGTTTCGATGCTGGCCGGGCTGGATATTCCGGCGGGGACTTTCGCGGGGTTCATCCTGCTGCTGGGCGTGACGATGATTGCCGCACCGGGGGTGCCGGGCGGCGCGATCATGGCGGCGCTGGGATTGCTCGAATCGATGCTCGGGTTCGACGAGACGCTCGCGGGGCTGATGATCGCCACCTACATCGCCATGGACAGCTTCGGCACGGCGACCAACGTGACGGGCGACGGTGCCGTCGCGGTGATCGTCGATGCGATAGACCGCCGATCGGAAAAATGAAAAACCGAACAAAGTTCTTCCCCGGGCCGCCGAAAGCGGCCTTTTTCCTTATCTAATATCCGGAAATAAGTATAAATGCGTACCCGTGCCGAATAAAAAACGGCTAATTTTGATGGCTAAAAGGTTTTTTTGTACTTTTGCGCGTCCGAAACGGAAACTTAAACATTAAATTACAATATTTTATGGTTGATATTTTTGCACGCCTTGAGAAAAATGCAGGTGGCCCCATCGGTCAGTACATGTCGTACGCCCACGGTTATTACGCTTTCCCCAAACTGGAAGGCGATATCGGCCCCCACATGACTTTCCGGGGCAAGAAGATGCTCAACTGGAGTCTGAACAACTACCTCGGGCTGGCCAACCACCCCGAAGTCCGCAAGGCCGACGCCGAGGGTGCCGCGCAGTTCGGCATGGCGGCCCCGATGGGCGCCCGCATGATGAGCGGCCAGACCGTCTACCACGAGCGTCTCGAGCGCGAACTGGCCGAGTTCGTCGGCAAGGAGGATGCCTTTCTGCTGAACTTCGGTTACCAGGGTATGATTTCGATCATCGACTGCCTGCTGACGCCGCGCGACGTGGTGGTCTACGATGCCGAGGCACACGCCTGCATCATCGACGGCCTGCGCCTGCACAAGGGCAAGCGTTTCGTATACGGACACAACGACATGGAGTCGCTGCGCCTGCAATTGCAGCATGCCACCGACCTGGCCGAAGAGCAGAACGGCGGCGTACTCGTAATCACCGAGGGTGTCTTCGGCATGAAGGGCGACCTGGGCAAGCTCGACGAGATCGTGGCCCTGAAAAAGGATTTCCAGTTCCGCCTGCTGGTCGACGATGCCCACGGCTTCGGTACGATGGGTGAGGGCGGCCGCGGTACGGCATCGCATTTCGGCGTTGTGGACGGCGTAGACGTGCTGTTCAACACCTTTGCCAAGTCGATGGCCGGTATCGGTGCATTCGTCTGCGGCCCCCGCTGGCTGATCAACCTGCTGCGTTACAACATGCGTTCGCAGCTTTATGCCAAGTCGCTCCCGATGCCGATGGTTATCGGTGCGCTCAAACGCCTGGAGTTGATCCGCAACCACCCCGAATACCAGCAGAAGCTTTGGGAGATCGTGCGCGTGTTGCAAAGCAGCCTCAAAGAGAACGGCTTCGAGATCGGTGTGACCAATTCGCCCGTGACGCCCGTTTTCCTGAAGGGCGGCATCCCCGAGGCTACGAATCTGGTCGTCGACTTGCGTGAGAACCACGGCATCTTCTGTTCGATGGTCGTTTACCCCGTAATTCCGAAAGGCGAGATCATCCTGCGCATCATCCCGACCGCAGTCCACACCCTCGAGGACGTGAATGTCACTATCGAGGCGTTCAAGGCCGTACGCAGCAAACTCCAGGACGGCATTTACGCCCAGCTGCCCATCCCGGTACGTGCCGACGAAGGATTCCTGGTTCGTTAATTCCCCGGTTCCCGGCAGGACGGTTTATTCCGCCGCCCGGAAATAAGGGTTTCCCATATGATGTCCCCGGCTTTTCCGAAGGCCGGGGACATCGTTTTGTGACAAAATTCGCCGGAAAATTTTGCAGAATAAATTTTTCAGTTTATATTTGCAATCCCGAAATGCAAGTTTCGGATGCCGGAAAGGGAGGTTGAAAGCCTCTTTTGCAGACGGAGAAACATATTGCGGAAATAGCTCAGTTGGTAGAGCACAACCTTGCCAAGGTTGGGGTCGCGAGTTCGAGTCTCGTTTTCCGCTCCAAAACAGGCGATTAAATCCTTGCGACAAGCCAATCAGCGAGTTGTGAGGATTTTTCTTTTATGCCCGTCGGCGGGTCTTTTGCGCCCGCCCGGGGAGTTACCTTTTCGGGATGAACAGCCCGGACATGTTCGCCTGTTCGAGGGTGAGGAGCCCGACCTTTTTAGGAATGCCGCCGGCGTATCCCGTCAGGCTGCCGTCGCTGCCCACGACCCTATGGCAGGGGATGATAATGCTGATCGGATTGTGCCCTACGGCACCGCCTATGGCCTGCGCCGACATGGTTTGCTTTCCCTGCTGCCGTGCGATTTCTTTCGCAATATCCTTGTAGGTAATTGTTTCCCCATACGGTATTTGCAGCAATATTTCCCATACGGCCTGCCGAAAGGACGACCCTTCGGGGTGTAACGGGGGTGTAAATCCCGGGTTTTCCCCGCTGAAGTAACTGTCCAGCCACTTCCTTGTCTGGTCGAATACGGGGAGCTGTTTCTCTTCGTGTGCTGCCGGCAGTGTGGCGGCAAAGTATTTTTGCCCGTCGAACCAGAGCCCGGTCAGGCTGTTGCCGTCGGCGGAGATCGTTATCCCGCCGAAGGGCGATTGGTATTTACAAATGTACTGCATGGTGTTATAGATTAAAGTAAAGGTTGGAATCTTCCGGGGCTTCTTCTCTCGAAGCTATCGTGTAACAGCGCAAGGGTGTCACTACGGTTATCTTGTAGTCGGCGAAATCTTCCGACCGTCCGTGCTTTTGGGCGAGGCGGTGCCGGAGCGAGTTCCGCCATTTCGCGACGCACTGCTCGTCCCGCCATTCGGATTTGCTGAGCAGTTTGTTGCCGTTCGCAAGGCTCGCGAAACGTTCCGAGCCGATAAATCCATCCGTCCGGGCCAGTTCCTCCTTCAGAGTCGCCGCTGTCTGCAGGTAATCCTCCATGCGGTCGGTTTTCAGGGTTACTTCGAACAATACGATTACATTTGGCATGGTTTCATCGGTTATGTGTTTGTCGTTCTGCCTTCGATATTCGGCAGGAATCCCGTGATTATCCCCAACAGGGGCAGTAGGGTGCTGATCCGGAAGATGAATTCGATGCTGGTCTTGTCGGCCAGCCAGCCGAAAAAGGCCGAGCCGAGGCCGCCGAGGCCGAACATCAGCCCGAAAAAGATCCCAGCGATCATTCCGACCTTGCCGGGCATCAGGTCGGTGGCGTAGACCAGGATGGCGGAGAATGCCGAGGAGATGACGAGTCCGATGATGACGGCGAGCGCGATCGTGCAGGCCAGGTTCGCATAGGGCAGCAGCAGGGTGAAGGGCGCTGCTCCGAGGATGGAGCCCCAGATCACGTATTTACGCCCGAAACGGTCGCCCAGCGGCCCGCCGGCGACCGTGCCGACAGCCGATGCCCCGAGGAATGCGAAGAGGCAGTACTGCGACCCCTGCACCGAGATCCCGAATTTATCCATCAGGAAGAATGTGAAGTAGTTGGTCATGCTGGCGATGTAAAAGTATTTCGAGAATACCAGCACGCCCAGGATGCCCAGGGCGAGGCGGATTTTGCGTTTTCCCAAGTGGTGTGCCGGGGCCGCTGCGGCTGCTGCGGGGCGGTTTGCGGTGACGGTGAGGCGAAGTTTATACCAGTTCCCGATTCTCGTGAGGATGAGGATGGCGAGGATCGCGGCCAAAGCGAACCAGCCGATCGAGGCCTGCCCGAAGGGAATGACGACCAGCGCGGCCAGCAGCGGCCCCATGGCGCCCCCGGCGTTGCCGCCGACCTGGAATATCGACTGTGCCAGTCCTTTCCGGCCTCCCGAGGCGAGTTGTGCCACCCGGGAGGATTCGGGGTGGAAGACCGAAGAGCCGCAGCCGATCAGCCCCACCGCCAGCAGGATGGGTACGAAGCCCGGGGCGACGGAGAGGATGAGCAGCCCGACCAGCGTGAAACACATCCCTGCGGCGAGCGAGTAGGGGCGCGGATGGCGGTCTGCATAGAGTCCGATGAAGGGCTGCAGCAGCGACGAGGTCATCTGGAAAACCAGCGTGATGATTCCGATCTGGGCGAACGTGAAGCCGAATTTCTCCTTCAGGAGCGGGTAGACGGCCGGGATCACCGACTGCATCATGTCGTTCAGCAGGTGGGTGATGCTGATCATGAACAGTATCGGGTAGACCGTTCCGGTCTCCGTGAAGCGCCGCAGGCGTGTGTCCGTGGGTTTTGTAAGCGTCTCCATTGCTGCGGGCTATGGTTCTTCGAGTATCCGCGTGATCGCCTCCCGGGCGTTCCGCACGTCCCCGGCGAGGATGTATCCGAGTAACTGCCCGTGCGTGGGCTGGGAGGCGAGCAGGCACTCCGTGTCCCTGTATATATTGCTGAACCTCTTTTTCAGATGGGCGGCCGTCGAGCGATACAGCTCGCACAGGATTTCGTTGTGCGTGGCCTCGGCCAGGGCGATGTGGAAGTTGACGTCGGCTTCGATACAGGCCTGCAATGCCCCGGAAGCCGCGGTCGCTCCCCGTTCCGCGAGGTGCTTTTCGAGGACTGCGGCGTCGTGTGCCGTTCGCCGTTCGGCGGCTTTTTCTGCAATCGCGGCTTCCAGTATTTTCCGCACCTCGTCCAGGTCGTGCAGGTCGGCGCGTCCGAGGCGCCGCTCCATCGGTTCGTCCGGCGGCGTGAGGCGTTCGACAAATGTCCCGGCACCCTGCCGTACCTTCAGGAAACCCATGTTGGACAGGATTCTGACCGCTTCGCGCACGGTTGAGCGGCCGACCCCGAAAATCTGCATCAATTCCGGTTCGGGCGGCAGTTTTTCGCCCACCTCGAATTTCCCCGACATGAATTGTTCCTGCAACCGCCCGGCCAGCTCTTCGGCCAGCGATTTCTTGCTGAGTTGCATGTTCGAACCGGGTTTCATCATATCATCTGATGTTTTGTGCGAAAGTAGGCATTTATTTCGAGCCGACAAAATTTTTCGGGGTATTTTGCGTGCGGAGGAAGGCCCGGCAATTTTTGCACCGGCCGATAGCTGAGAAAAGCGGGTGCAAGTGGCGATTTTTTATGTGCGGCAATTTTTGCATGTTATTGGTGAAGAACGGGGTGTTTTCAGAACGGACAAATATCTAATTTTGTAATAATGAATATAGATGAAGACGATACGAGACTTTTCAGGCCGCTTGAGCCGGGGGAGTTCGGTATCTATACAGAGCTTGACGAATTGCCGGTATCCGGTTGTCCGGTATACCTTATGAAGGGGGTCGGAGGCATCTGCCTGTCGGGTACGGCTACGGTACAGGTTTTCGGCCACCGTTTCCGGATCGTGCGCGGAATGGTGCTTGCTCTGTTTCCCTGGCAGTTGGCTTCCATCAAGGAGGTAAGCGACGATTTCGGGATCAGGTTTTTCCGCATATCGCACGATATGTTTACCGACACCCTCAGCTCCCTGTGGAGACCCAGGCCCGGTTTCTTTTTTTACATGCGCACGCATGTCGCCTCGGAGCCGCGCGAAGAGTATGTCGGGCGGTTCCTGAATTTCTGCGACCTGCTGGCCTATCGCGCCGAAAATGCCCCCGCCATCTGCCGCCGCGAGTCGGTGATGCAGCTTTTGCGGGTGTTCTATTGGGACATCTACGCCATTTATCTCAATGATCCGCAGGCCGAGAAGACAGCCTATACCCACAAGGAGGAACTGGCGTTCCGTTTCATGCAGACGATCGTCGAGGAACATTCTCCCAACAAGGACGTGGCGTATTTCGCCGAGAGGCTCGGGATCACTCCGAAGTACCTGACCAACCTGATGAACGAGATCAGCGGGCAGTCGGCACGGGACTGGATCGTCTACTATACGATCTTCGAAATCAAGGCGCTGCTTCGTGAGTCGGCGATGGACTTGAAGACGATCGTGGCGCGTGTCAATTTCCCCGACCAGTCGACGCTGAGCCGCTTTTTCCGCAGGTATACGGGCATGTCCCCGTCCCAATACCGGAAGAATATTCATTTCTGAACGATAGGCCGGGCCGGAAGCCCGGCTTCTTTTTTTGTTGGATGCGAGGGCTGAAATGTTTTGTAATATAGTCGTATTTGTTGTGTAATTTGCGTGTATTTCCCCAATAACATGCGATTATCGACCAAATTTGGGCGAAATAAGGTTTCTTTTTACATTTGCCAAGACAGAAATGCGGGCTTCTGCGGAACTTTACTTTCGCGGGGCGGAGCGGTAGGTGCGGATGGCTGTCGGAAAGGGATGTGATTAACCAAATTTTTTTCTCATATGAAAAATTTACGAAACCTGTGCCTGCTGTATGCCCTCGCAGTATGCACCATGTTACCGACAGGCTGTATCGAACGGCCGGATGAAGTTCCCGGCCCGGATGGCACGGCCCAGGGCGGAAATAAATACGATTACGCCACGACGCGGGATGTCCCTCTGAACCTGGACTACGCCCGCAGGGGCAGCAAGGCGCTGTTCGAAATTTATGCGGAGAACCCCGTGGATGCCGGGGACGGCGTGCTTACCCTAAAGCCCGGCGTAAAAGCCCTGCTCAGGGCCTATACCGATAACGACAGTAAATACTCGGGGGTGGTCAACCTCCCGACTGCCGTAAGCAAGGTGTACGTGTATAGCGAATCCTACGGGTTTCCGGCCTGTATCGGGGTCGACGTGACTGCCGGCGGTATTTCGTTCGACGTGCGGCAGCTCTATGAAAAGTCGGCCGGGAAAGTTTCCGGCGCCGTGGTTGCCGACCGAACCGTGACGACCCGCGCCGATGCGGCCAATCCATATAATGTGCAGCAGCTCGGCGACTGGACTTGGGAAGGGAAACCGCTCTATATCCTCGGTACGCTATTCGGCCAGAAACCCAACCTGAATATCGACCCCGAATATGCGCAGACACCTGCGGGGCTGATGAACCGCATCCAGAACGTGCTGATGCCGGGCGTCGACAATTCGAAATACGCCATGCCTACGGAGGTGGTCAACCTCAATATTGCGAAGGATGCCCATCTGACGCTGGTGTTCGCCGCAGAACTGGCCGGATGGCGCAATGCCATCGGTTATTATTATTATGATACGCAGAACCCTCCCCGGACGCAAGCCGAGTTCGATGCGCTGCCCAAGTACGTGGCCTTCCCCAACTGTACCTCCTTTACGACCAATTTCGACGATCCGGACGATTGGGGCTCGGGCAGCGACGATTGGACGGCGCCCCTGTTTTTCGGCGAACAGCTGCGGCTGACCTATTTCAAGGGAGGCAAGGCCGCCGACATTTTCCCCGCCGGTACGACCGTCGGCTGGTTCATGCTGCCCGATGCGTATGAAATTTCGACCAAGAACTATCCCTATACCGGGAAACTCGACATCACCGGTTCGAAACACCCGGCACGCTATTCGAACAATGAGTTCAATGCGGGGAACGGCCGCTATATGGTCAGCCTCTACGACAAGGTGAGCGGCAAGACCGTGCTCGGCTTCGAGGATGGCGGCGACAACGACTACAAGGACGTGCTCTTCTACGTCGATGCCGATCCTGCCGATGCAATTTATGATCCCGAGCGCCCGACGACCGACCCCGATGACGAGAAATATCCCGACGTGACGGGCGACCCTGTGGTCGGCACGCTGGCATTCGAGGATCTGTGGCCGAGCCAGGGCGATTACGACATGAACGACGTGGTGGTCGGGTACAGCACGACTTTCACGACCGACAAGGACAACCGGATCGTGGCGATCAGGGATGTTTTCACGCCGTTGCACAGCGGCGGTAAGCTCCGGAGCGCCTTCGGCTACCAGCTCGACATTCCCGTAACCGCCGTCAAGGGCGTGAAGGTCGAAAACGGATCTTCGGCGGCCGGCCTCGAAAAGAACCAGGATAAGGCCGTGGTCATACTCTTCGACGACATCGAGCAGGCCGTGGCCCGGGGGCCCGTCACCGTCGAGATCGAACTGGACGGGAGGCTGTCGATGGACAAGGTGACCCGCAAGTCGCTCTACAACCCGTTCATCTGTGTGGGCGACAAAGGCTTTGTTCCCGGGGCCGTCCGCAAGGAAATACACCTGACGAACTATGCTCCCACGTCGCTGGCCGACCTCTATCCTTTCGGCCGCAACGATGACAAGAGCTCGCTCGACAAGGCGGGGAACCCCATCGGGCCGTATTATTATGCGACCTCCGAGTTGTATCCTTTCGCCATCGACCTGCCCGTTACCGATTTCCGGATCCCGGACGAGATGGTAAAGATCGACGTCTTCTATCCCGATTTCGCCGACTGGGTGAAGAGCCGTGGCGAAAAACACAAGGAGTGGTATAAGAAGTCCGTGAAATAGAACCGGTATTGCCGGTTCGGACGGAGCCCCTGCATCGCGGGGGCTTTGTTTGTATCGGGGCTGTCGGAACGATATGTGAAATTATTGTTTTACCTTTGCCGAAAATTGGAGAACCGAATGGCAAAGATTCTTATTATCGACGACGAGGAACAGTTGCGCAAACTGCTGGCACGCATCATCGGGCTGGAAGGTTACGAGGTGGCCGAGGCCGCCGATTGCGCCGAGGGGCTCAGGATGCTCCGCCGCTGCGAACCCGATGTCGTGCTGTGCGATGTCAAACTGCCCGACGGCAACGGGGTCGAGATGGTCGGCCGGATCAAGCAGGCCATGCCTTCGGCCGAGGTCATCCTGCTGACGGCCTACGGCAATATCCCCGACGGCGTGCAGGCCATCAAGAACGGGGCGTTCGATTACATAACCAAGGGCGACGACAACAACAAGATATTGCCGCTGCTGAGCCGTGCCACCGAGAAGGCGCAGATGCAGCGCCGGCTGGCTCGTCTCGAGGACAAACTTTCCGAAGAGCATTCGTTCGACCGCATCATCGGTTCGTCGGAAGCCCTCCGCAGTGCGGTCGCGCTGGCGCGCAAGGTCGCCGTCACGGACACCTCGGTGCTGCTCACGGGTGAAACCGGAACCGGCAAGGAGGTCTTTGCGCAGGCCATCCACCATGCCAGCCCGCGCGCGAAGGGAGCGTTCGTCGCCGTCAACTGTTCGTCTTTCTCCAAGGAACTGCTCGAAAGCGAGCTTTTCGGCCATCGTGCCGGCAGCTTCACAGGTGCCACCAAAGATAAGAAGGGATTGTTCGAGGAGGCCGACAAGGGGACACTTTTCCTCGACGAGATCGGCGAGATGCCCGTCGAGCTGCAGGCCAAGCTGCTGCGCGTGCTCGAATGCGGCGAGTTCATCAAAATCGGCGAAACCCGCCCGACCAAGGTCGACCTGCGGATCATTGCCGCCACGAACCGCGACCTCGAAAAGGAGATCGCCTCCGGGAATTTCCGCGAAGACCTCTTCTTTCGTCTTTCTGTTTTCCGCATCCACCTGCCGTCGCTGCGCGAGCGGCCGGGCGATATCGCCGAATATGCCCGGTTCTTTGCGGCGCAATTCGCCGACAGGATGGGGCGTCGGATCGACACGATCGACAAAGGGTACATCGCCGCACTGGAACGCCATGCCTGGCACGGCAACGTCCGCGAACTGCGCAACGTCGTGGAGCGCAGCCTGATCATGGCCGAAGGCAATGCCCTTACCGTCGGCTGCCTCTCCCCCGAATTCCATGCTGCGTCGTGCGACGGCTCCGTACCCGACTCGATGGCGCTCGACGCCCTCGAACGGCACCACATCCTCAGGGTACTCGAATACACCAAAGGCAACAAGGCCGAGGCCGCCCGCCTGCTGGGCATCGGCATCGCCACGCTTTACCGCAAGCTGGAAAGTTACGGCATGAAGCCCTGACGCCGGCGCCAGGCGTATCATTCTGAGACGGCCGCCTGTCGCGTATGAACATCGACCTTTTTATTATGTCATGACTATGAAGATACAAGGGAGGCTTACCCTGGGCATCGGCGTGCTGTTCGCCATGATCCTGTTGCTCGGCATCCAGTCGGTCAGCTACGTCCGCCAGCTTTCGCGCGCTACGGGCACCATCCTGGCCGACAACTATAATTCGCTGCAATACGCCGGGGACATGCTCCGGTCGCTGAACGACATCGGCCAGGATTCCGTCTCGCGGCACGCCCTGCGCCAGAGCCTGGCGCTCCAGCAGCAGAACATCACCGAAGTCAGCGAAAAGGAGCTTACGGCGGCCTTGCAGCAGCATGTCGCCAGCCTGAGCGACCCCGTCACCGAGGCCGAGATACAGACCGTGCGTGCCGACCTCTACCGCATTATGGAGGTGAACATGGCGGCTATCCGGGCCAAGAGCTCGCAGGTCGAGGAGCGTGCCGACTATGTCATGTGGTGGCTGATCGTCGTGGCCGCCCTGTGCGCCCTTGTCGCGGGCGCCGTGCTGGTGTGGTTCCCGCGGAGGGTGCTGCGCCCGATCGACGAGCTGAAGAAGGGAATCAAGGAGATTGCCAGCCATAATTACGGGAAGCGGCTCGACTTCACGGGCAACCGTGAGTTCGAATCCGTTGCCGAGTCGTTCAACAACATGGCGGCCAAGCTCGACGAATACCGCCGCAGTTCGCTCGACGACCTGATGACGGCCAAGACGCGGATCGAGGCGATCGTCAATTCGCTCCACGAACCGATCATCGGACTCGATCCCCGGAAGACCATCCTCTTCATGAACCGCGAGGCGCTGTCGGTGCTCAACCTGCCCGAGACCGTCATCGGGCGCGATGCCGCCGAGGTGGCGCTTGCCAACGACCTGCTCCGGCGCCTGCTGCGCGAGCTTTACGGCGAGAAGAAGAACGCCGGGCAGGAGCCGCTGAAGATCTATGCCGACAACAAGGAGAGCTATTTCCAGATGGAGGATACGCCGCTCTACATCATGCCGGTCGGCAGCCGCGAGCAACAGTTCGTCGGCAACCTGATCGTCCTGAACAACATCACCAAATACAAGGAACTGGACTCTGCCAAGACCAATTTCATCTCGACGGTTTCGCACGAGATGAAAACCCCCATCTCGTCGATCCTGATGAGCCTGCAACTGCTCGGCGACAACCGTCTCGGGCAGCTCAACGAAGAACAGAAGCAGCTCGTGGGCAGCATCCGCGAGAGCAGCGACCGCCTGCTCAATATCACGGGCGAATTGCTCAACATGACGCAGGTCGAGTCCGGTAAACTCAGGCTCATGTCCAAGGTTGTGAAACCTGTCGAACTGATCGACTATGCCGTCAAGGCGACGCAGGTGTTGGCCGAGCGTTTCCGCTGCTTCGTCGAGGTGGAATACCCCGAGAAGATTTCGAAACTGTTCGTCGACAACGAAAAGATCGCATGGGTCATTACCAACCTCCTCTCCAACGCCATCCACCATTCCCCCGAGAATTCGCGCATCATCGTCGGGGCCGTGCAGCATGAAAAGGCGGTCGAGATCTTCGTCCAGGATTTCGGCCGGGGCATCGACCCGCGTTACCATAAGAGCATTTTCGAGCGATATTTCCGCGTGCCGGGTGCGAAGGTGCAGGGCAGCGGGTTGGGGCTGGCCATCTCCAAGGAGTTCGTCGAGGCGCACGGCGGCACGATCTCGGTCGAAAGCGGGATCGGCAGGGGAAGCCGCTTTTCGATCCTCTTGCCGGCATAGCATCCTGCCGGAATGCCCACCCCCGCAGTGCTGGAAGCCGCAGGCACAACGCCTGCGGCTTCCAGCGTTTTTGTTTACCCGGACGGAAATGTCCGGTCTGGCGGCGGCAGGCGGCTGTCGAAAAGAAATAAAATTCGCATTTTCCCCGGCTTTCTCCGTATTTATTTATTTTGCCTATTTCAGACGGCTAAATACCGTAGAAAAACGCTTGTTTAAAGTAAAAATTATTATCTTTGCAGGAGTACAGCACCAAATAATCATTTCGAATTATGGTCGATTCTTTTTTGGGACAAGCCGAGGAAGGCAACAAAACCGCTCTGCTCAAACTGCAGTTGATCGGGCACTACATCATGGGTGGGGATTTCAGCATCACGGATCTGAGCCATGAAATGAATCTGTCGGTGCCGACGGTCACCAAATTGGTCAGCGAACTGATCGAAGACGGCTTCGTGCACGACTTCGGGAAACAGGGTACTGCCGGGGGGCGCCGGCCCAACATCTACGGGCTCAACCCCTATGCGGGTTATTTTGTCGGTGTCGACATCAAGAAGGACATCATCACCCTGGCGATCATCAATTTCAAGGGGCAGGTCGTCGACATGCGCGATTGCGTGCCGTTCGTCATGGAAAATTCGGTACAGGCGCTCGACCGGCTGTGCGACGTGGTCAACGGGTTCATCGCCAAGAGCAAGATCGACCGGACCAAGATCTTTTCGGTCGGCTTCAACCTCTCGGGGCGGGTCAATTCCAAGACGGGGTACAGTTACAGCTATTTCTTCGTCGAGGAGGAGCCCCTCACGATGCTGCTGGAGAAACGCCTGGGCTGCAAGGTCTATGTCGAGAACGATACCCGGGCGATGACCTACGGGGAGTACATGTGCGGCGTGGGCAACAACGAGGATACGATGATATTCGTCAATGCCAGCTGGGGTTTGGGCGTCGGGCTGGTCATCGACCGCAAACTGTTCTACGGCCGGTCGGGATTCTCGGGCGAGTTCGGCCATTTCCCGCTGCTCGACAACGAGGTGATCTGCCGGTGCGGCAAGCGCGGCTGCCTCGAAACCGGCGCTTCGGGCTCGGCCGTACACCGTATATTCATGGAGAAGCTGGCGCAGAAACGTGTTTCGATGCTTTCCGACAAGTACAATCGCGGCGAGCAGATTCTGCTGGAGGATATTCTCGAAGCGCTGGGGCAGGAAGACGTGCTTGCCATCGAAGTCATGGAAACCGTCGGGCATACGCTCGGCAAGGCCATGGCCGGGCTCATCAACCTCTTCAATCCCGACCTCATCGTGCTGGGCGGGACGCTGGCCGTGGCCAAGGATTATATCATGTTGCCGCTCAAGAGCGCCATCAACAAATATTCGCTGCAACTCGTGAATAAGGATACTACCATAAAACTCAGTAAGTTGGGTGAAAAAGCCGGGGCCGTGGGCGCCTGTATGCTGAGCCGTAGCAAGATGCTGGGGCTGATGTAGCCCGGACCGATAAAATAGCCATAAAGAGAAGTCCGTAGCCCTACGGACTTTTTTTTGTACCCGTTATTACCCGATATTACCAGCCGCAAAATCTTTTTTTTGGTCGATTAGAATAAAAAAGACTATAATATTGCTTCATTGTAAATTTATTTATTATATTTGCATAGAAAAACGATAAAATTTACTTTATTTTATGCAAACTATAAAATCCAGTCTGATATGAAAACCTCGAACCGAAGGAATTTTCTTAAAAAAGTGGCTGTGACTGCGGCTTCGGCAGTTGCCGTCCCCGGACTGGTCAAAGCGGCCTCGGAATTCGGCGGTACGGGCACGGACGATGCCCTGGCCGCATCCGCTCCGGGGTATGGCGGGCTGATCGTCCCCAAGGGGGAGGGGCTGCGCATCACGGGTACGTTCCTCGACGAAATTTCGCACGACATCCCGCACCAGAACTGGGGCGAGAAGGAGTGGGACGCAGATTTCCGCCATATGAAGTCGATCGGCATCGACACGGTGATCGGGATTCGCTCGGGCTACCGCAAGTTCATCACCTACCCTTCGCCCTACCTGCTCAAAAAAGGGTGTTACATGCCGTCGGTCGACCTGCTCGATCTGTTCCTGCGCCTGGCCGGCAAGTACGGCATGAAGTTTTACTTCGGGCTTTACGACTCGGGCGAATATTGGGACACGGGCGACATGTCGCATGAGGTGGAGCATAATAAATATGTAATCGACGAGGTGTGGAACATGTACGGCCGCAAATACGAGAGTTTCGGCGGCTGGTACCTGAGCGGCGAGATCAGCCGTGCCACCAAGGGTGCCATCGGGACGTTCCATGCCCTGGGCAAACAGTGCAAGGAAGTTTCGGGCGGGCTGCCCACCTTCATCTCGCCGTGGATCGACGGCAAGAAGGCGGTGATGGCCAGCGGGAGCAAACTGACCAAGGAGCAGGCTGTTTCCGTCGAGCAGCACGAACGCGAGTGGGACGAGATATTCGACGGGATTCACGATGTGGTGGATGCCTGTGCGTTTCAGGACGGGCATATCGACTACGACGAGCTGGACGCGTTCTTCGCGGTCAACAAACGCCTGGCCGACAAGTACGGCATGCAGTGCTGGACCAACGCCGAGTCGTTCGACCGCGACATGCCCATCAAGTTCCTGCCCATCAAGTTCGACAAGCTGCGCATGAAGCTCGAAGCCGCCATGCGTGCGGGCTACGACAAGGCCATCACGTTCGAATTTTCGCATTTCATGAGCCCCCAGTCTGCATACCTGCAGGCCGGGCATCTCTTCGACCGTTACAAAGAATACTTTAACATCCGTTAGCCGATGAAATCACAGACGAATACGGGATATGTGGCATTCCTGTCACTGGTAGCCGCCATAGGCGGGATTTTGTTCGGGTATGACACGGCGGTCATTTCGGGTACGATATCCGGTGTGGCTTCGCAGTTCTCGCTGGACGCCATGCAGCAGGGATGGTTCGTCGGGTGTGCGCTCGTCGGTTCGATCGGCGGCGTGGCCGTGGCCGGTGTGCTGAGCGACCGTTTCGGGCGCAAGCTGACGATGTTGCTGTCGGCCGTGCTGTTCACCGTTTCGGCCGTCGGCTGTGCCGTCAGTGCCGACTTCATCCAACTGGTCGTTTACCGCATCGTGGGTGGTGTGGGTATCGGCGTGGTGTCGATCGTTTCGCCGATGTATATTTCCGAGGTCGCCGTGGCACGCTGGCGCGGGACACTCGTGTCGCTTTACCAGCTGGCCATCACGGTCGGGTTCCTGGCGGCCTACCTCGTGAACTTCCAGATACTCAAATCGGCCGAAACGGCCGTCTACGCCTCCCCGTGGATGCAGAAGATATGGGTTACGGAGTTGTGGCGCGGCATGTTCGGTGCCGAAACGCTGCCGGCGTTGCTCTTCTTCACCGTTATATTCTTCATTCCCGAAAGCCCCCGCTGGCTCGTGTTGCGCGGCCGCGACGTGCGTGCGCATGCCGTGTTGCAGCGTATCTACCGTTCGTCGGAAGCCGCCGACGAGGAGATCGCTGCCGTACACGGCACGGCCTCCGCTTCGTCGAAGTCCGAATGGCGCGTGCTGTTCGAGCCGGGTATCCGCAAGGCGGTCGTCATAGGCGTTTTCATCGCCATCCTGGGGCAGTTCATGGGCGTGAACGCCGTGCTGTACTACGGCCCGACGATCTTCGAGAATGCGGGGCTGTCGAGCGGCGATTCGCTCTTCTCGCAGGTGCTCGTGGGCGTGGTCAACATGCTGACCTCGGTGCTGGCGCTTGTCATCATCGACCGTGTGGGACGCAAACAACTGGTCTACTGGGGTGTGTCGGGCATGATCGTCTCGCTGCTCTGCATCGGGCTCTATTTCATGTGCGGTGCGGCGCTGGGGCTGCCCAACGTATTCCTGCTGATATTCTTCCTGGCCTATATTTTCTGCTGCGCCGTTTCGATCTGCGCCGTGGTGTGGGTGCTGCTCTCGGAAATGTACCCCACCCGGGTGCGCGGGCTGGCGATGTCGATCGCCGGACTTGCGCTGTGGGTGGGCACCTACCTCATCGGGCAGCTGACGCCGTGGATGCTCGAAAACCTTACGCCCGCCGGCACGTTCTTCCTCTTTGCGGCGATGTGCGTCCCCTATATGTTGATTATCTGGCGTGCCGTTCCCGAAACCACGGGGCGTTCGCTTGAAGAAATAGAGAAATACTGGCAAAAAAATGAATAACACGAATAATGAATCCGGTGCTGTGCGCATTCAGACCGGAGACCTCCGTCGTATGGATCACCTGCGGGACATTAATCTAACAACCGACACTATGGATTTTCAGAAACTGGCCGGCAAGTATAAGTCGGAGTTGCTGGACAGCGTCCTGCCGTTTTGGCTCGAACACTCCCAGGATAAACAATACGGGGGGTATTTCACCTGCCTCGAACGCGACGGCAGCGTCTACGACACCGACAAGTTCATCTGGCTGCAAGGCCGTGAAGTGTGGCTTTTCTCGATGCTTTATAACAAGGTGGAAAAACGCCCCGAGTGGCTCGAGTGTGCTTTGCAGGGTGCGGAGTTCCTGAAGAAATACGGCCATGACGGCAATTACAACTGGTATTTCTCGCTCACGCGCGACGGCCGGCCGCTGGTCGACCCCTACAACATTTTCTCGTATACCTTCGCCACGATGGCCTTCGCGCAGCTGGCTATCGCCTCGGGCGACGCCGGGTATGCCGCCATCGCCAAAAAGACTTTCGACCGGGTGCTCGAGAAGCGTTCGAACCCCAAGGGCAAGTGGTGCAAGGCACATCCCGGGACGCGTCCGATCAAGGATTTCGCGCTGCCGATGATCCTGTGCAACCTGTCGCTGGAAATCGAGCAGCTCATCGACAGGGAACTCATCGACGAAACGATCGAAACATGCCTGCACGAGGTGATGGAGGTCTTTTACCAGAAAGACCTCGGGCTCATCGTCGAGAATGTCTCGGCAGAGGACAATTCGCTGGTCGACTCCTTCGAGGGTCGCTCGATCAACCCGGGGCATTCGCTCGAGGCGATGTGGTTCATCATGGATCTGGGCAAGCGACTCGGCCGCCCCGATTTGATCGGGAAGGCCGTGGAGATCGCGCTTGCGACCATCGAATACGGCTGGGACAAACAGTACGGCGGCATATTCTATTTCATGGATCGCCTCGGGCGTCCGCAGCAGCAGCTCGAATGGGATCAGAAACTGTGGTGGGTGCATATCGAATCCGCGATCACGATGATCAAGGCCTACCAGCTGACGGGCAACAAGGAGTGCCTTGCGTGGTTCCAGAAACTGCACGATTACATGTGGACGCACTTCAAAGACCCGAAATATCCCGAGTGGTTCGGTTACCTCAACCGCCGCGGGGAGGTGCTCCTCCCGCTCAAGGGCGGCAAGTGGAAGGGGTGTTTCCATGTTCCGCGCGGACTTTACCAGATATGGCAGATCCTCGAACAATGCAAATAGGCGGCTCGTTCCCGATGCCTGATAAACGATTTGCCGGCCTCAAACGGTGCCGTGATATTTAAAAGAAACGAAACAAGCATGACACGTATAGGATTCTTACTTTCGGCGGTGTTGTCCCTCGCAATCGGGCACGTACGTCCCGCACAAGCCAAAACGATACGCCGCACGGTCGACGTGCTGGTTATCGGCGGCACGACCTCGGGCACTTCGGCGGCCATCGCCGCGGCGCGTCAGGGGGCGGCCACGCTGGTCGTCGAACCCACGCCCATGCTCGGGGGGATGTTCTCGGCGCAGGGCGTCCCCGCTGCCGACGGTAACCACCACCTGCCCTCGGGGCTGTGGAACGAATTTCGCGAGGCCCTGCGCGCCCATTACGGCGGGGCCGAAGCGCTTGCCACGGGCTGGGTGAGCAACACGCTCTTCGAGCCCCATGTGGCGGACAGCATCTTCAGGGCGATGGCTGCGGCCGAGCCGCGGCTCGAAGTCCTGCACGGGTATGTGCTCGATAAGGTATACAAGCGCGGCAACTGCGTGACGGGCGCCCGTTTCTCGCGTGGCGGGGGCGACAGGCTCGAGGTCTCGGCTCGTATCACGGTCGATGCCACCGACCTGGGCGATGCGCTGCCCATGAGCGGTACGCCCTACCGCATCGGCATGGACGCCCGTGCCGATACGGGCGAGGCGCTGGCGCCTGCCGAGGCGAACGACATCGTGCAAGACCTGACTTTCGTCGCCATCCTCAAGGATTACGGCAAGGGTGCCGACAAGACCATCCCCCGCCCCGAAGGGTACGATCCTGCGGAGTTCGCTGCGGCCTGCCAGACCGCTGCGGGGCAGCCGATCCCGGCGGAGGTGATGCTCAACTACGGCCGCCTGCCCAATGGCAAATACATGCTCAACTGGCCGGTCAACGGCAACGACGTCTACATGAATATCGTCGAGATGCCCTATGCCCGGCGTGACGCCGCGCTGCGCCCCGCCCGCGAGAAGACCCTGCGGTTCATCTACTATATCCAGCACGAACTGGGTTTCAGCCACCTGGGGATCGCCGATGACGAGTTCGGCACCGCAGACGGATTGGCATACCTGCCTTACCACCGTGAGGGGCGGCGCCTGGACGGGGTGATCCGCCTGACGCTCGATGACGTGGCGGATCGTTACGGCCGCCCGTCGGCACTTTACCGTACCGGCATTTCGGTCGGCGACTATCCCGTCGACCACCACCACGATTGCCGTCCTCAGATCGGGAAGATACCCTTCCCGCCCGTGCCGTCGTTTTCGGTGCCGATGGGGGTGATGATCCCTGCCGGGACGGACAACCTGGTGGTTTCGGACAAGGCCATATCGGTTTCGAACCTTATCAACGGTTCGACGCGCCTGCAGCCGGTAGTCCTGCTCACGGGACAGGCCGCAGGGACGTTGGCGGCCATCGCCGCCCGGGAAGGGTGTATGCCCCGCGAAGTCCCGGTGCGCAGGTTGCAGGCCGCCCTGCTGGCACAGGATGCGTATATCGCGCCGTTGTACGACGTGAAACCCGACGACCCCGACTTCGCGATGTTGCAGCGCATCGCAGCGACGGGCATCCTGCGTATGACGGGCGAGCCGTTCCAGTGGGCGAACCGCACGTGGTTCTATCCCGAGCGCGGGATCTCCGTCGGTGAGTTCAGCCGCGGCCTGCACGACTATGCGCCGCAGGTCGAAGTGTCCGACGACCCCGTGCCGCTTACGGCGGCGTCGGCTGCCGCCATGCTCCGCAAGGCCGGCGCTGCCGTCGCTGCCGACGGTACGGAGCCCCTGACGCGGCGTGAAGCGGCGCGGATGACGGACGAAGCGCTGCATCCGTTCGACCGCGACATTGATTTCGAAGGAAACCTGATAAAATAACGAACCATGAAGAAACTCATCCTCCTGCTGCTGGCCTCTGCCGTCGCGACGACCGCAGCCGCACAGGCGCAGCGCGATACGCTGACCTTCAACAACGACTATTATTTCTCCAAGCGCAATGTCGAGGAACTGGTGCCGGTCACCGGGCAAAATATCGTGATGCTGGGCAACAGCCTTACCGAACGAGGTTTCTGGGCGGAGTATTTCCAGGGGAAACGCGTGCTCAACCGCGGCATCGGCGGCGACTGCATATCGGGCATGATCAACCGCGTGCAGCCGATCGTCGACGGACGACCGAAGGCCATCTTCATCATGGGCGGTGCCAACGACCTGCTTTTCTCGAAGATTTCGAACGAGAAACTCTTGCAGCAGTACGAACGCCTGCTTGACATCATCGCCCGGGGGACACCCCGCACGAGGGTCTATATCCAGAGCCTGTTGCCGCTCAACGAGGCGCATAACGAAGCCTTCATGAAGGGCAAGAATGCCCGTTTCGCCGAGTTCAACGCACTGCTGCGTGCGATGGCCGAACGCCGCGGGCTGACCTTCATCGACATCTGGAGCGCTATGCAGCGCAACGGGGAACTGCCCGAAGAGTACACGTTCGACGGCATCCACCTCAAGGCGGCGGGTTATGCCGTGTGGATCGAGAAGATCAGGCCCTACGTCAAATAAGCTGCCCGGATGAAACGTCTGTTTTTCGCGCTGGCATTGTGCGCGGCGTCGGGGGCCTGCATGGTCGGCGGCGACATGCGCTTCTATGAAGCCCGTTCGGACAAGATCCGCTTTACCGGCCGCGCCGCCGAAAACGGCGACGGCAGCCTGTCGTTCGACTGGAGCGGCTGTCATTTCACGTTTCGTTTCGACGGCAGCCGCTGTGCGATGCGTGCTGCGGATACCGGGCGTAATTACTACAACGTATTCGTCGACGGACGCTTGTACGGCAAGGCGACCGTCGAGGGAGCCTCGTCGTGCGTGCCCCTCGCCGAAGGGCTTGCGCCGGGGCCGCATACCGTGACGGTGCAGAAACGCACCGAAGCCGAGCAGGGGCGCACGCCGCTCTACGGCATCGAGGCCGACGGTGCCCTGCTCGACCTGCCGCCCGCTCCGTCGCGGCTGATCGAGTTCATCGGCGACTCGCACACGTGCGGTTACGGTACCGAGGGGAAAACCGTCTCGGAGCCTTTCACCCCCGAGACCGAGAACTGCGACCTGGCATGGGGCTGCATCGTGGCGCGCTGTTTCGATGCCGATTACGTGCTCACGGCCCATTCGGGGCAGGGCGTTGTCCGTAACTGGGGCGACGTGAAGCAGACGTCGGACGTCACCATGCGCCAGCGCATCCTGCGGACGTTCGACATGACCGACTCGCCGCGGTGGGATTTCCGGGGCTACAAGCCCGACATCGTGGTGATAAAACTGGGCACGAACGATTGCAGCACGGGCATTACACCCTCCGAGGCCGCCTTCGGCAAGGCTTTCCGTGAGCTTTACGGCGCCCTGCGCGAACATTACGGCTCCGTGCCGATCCTTTACGTCATCCCCGACGGTGCGGAGGCGTTCTATCCCTATATGCAGTCCGTCATGGCCGGCCTGGAGGACGGCGACCTGCATTGCGTCATGCATTTTACGGGCATCACCAACCAGGACGGCGACCTGGGGGCCGGGTACCATCCCAACCACCGCGGACACCGGAAGTTCGCCGCTGCGGTCATCCCCTACATCTCGACGATCATGGGGTGGGAGATGCCGATGGAGGTCATTCAATAGCTGCTGATACGATGAAAAAACTGTTTTTTACCGCCCTTGCCCTTGCGGGTTTCCTCTGCGCCGCTGCGCAAACCCAGGACTGGGCGAACTTCGGCCGCTTCGGGCAGGCCAACTGCCAGGTGCGCAATCCGAAGGTCGTCCTCATGGGCAACTCGATCACCGAACTGTGGATCAAGACGCATCCCGACTTTTTCGCCGCCCGCGGTTATGTGAGCCGCGGCATCAGCGGGCAGACCACCTCGCAGATGCTCGTGCGCTTCCGGGCCGACGTGCTGGACTTGCACCCGCAGGTGGTCGTCATCTGCGGCGGGACGAACGACATAGCCCGGAATACCGGTTATATATCGCTCCCGCATATCCTGGGCAACCTCGTGTCGATGGTCGAGCTGGCGCGTGCCAACGGCATCGCCCCCGTGCTGTGTTCGTTGTTGCCCGCGCGTGAATTCGGCTGGCGCAAGGAGTTGGAACCCGCGCCCCTGATTATCGAGCTGAACGCCATGATCCGCGAGTATGCCCGCAGGGAGAATGTCCCCTATGTGGATTACCACGCGGCGATGTCCGAAGCGGACGGAGGCATGGTAGCGGCCTATACCTACGACGAAGTCCATCCCACGGCCGCGGGGTACGACGTGATGGAGAAGATTCTGCCGCCCGTCGTCGATGCGGTGCTGAAGAATCCGAAACGGTATCGGCGGCGTTAATAGCCGGCAGGGGCAGAATTATAAGAGGACCGGGGAATGCTTATTTCCCCGGCCCTCTTATTCTTGCAGGCAGATCGCAGCGGCCTTCCGTTATTTTGGCCCCGTGACCTTATTCCCGGAGCAGCAATACACAGCTGCCCGGTGCGTCGGCCTTTATCTTCAGTTTATTCCGCCCGGCGGCCGAAATGCGGATGCCGCCGTTCTGTTCGGCCGTTCCGAAATGCCGCAGGTCGAGGTATCCGGGCAGTGCCAGCGTCCTCTTGCAAGCCCGCTTGCAGTCGATGAAAACGGCCGTATGTCCCCCGGCGCTGCCTTCGTAGCACAACAGGTCGGCATCGTCGGCGACGGGCGTCTCGAACCAGGTGTAGACACCCCGCCAGCAGGTCTTGTCGCCGTTCTCCATCCGTTTGTTTCCGATGAGCTTGTGGTAGCTCTTGCCGTAGGGCGCATAGATGAAGATGTCGTCCTGCCCGTCCAGCAGCGCGTGGTCTCCCAGCCCGTCGGGCAGCAGCCAGGTCGATTGGTACCCCTGTCTGTTCTTTTCGACGTAGCGCCGGAAAAGGGGGTATTCCTGTTTGGTGAACGTCGATGCCTTCGCCGCTTCCGTCCAGTCCGTGTAGGCCCCGCCCGGGGTGAGTACGTGCGTCTCGCCTTCGAACATCGACTGCATCCCGTAATAGATGGCGATGGTCACGGGCGCGGCGTTGCAGAACCGGTGCGAGGCCGCGACCTCGATGTTGTTGCGGCGGACAGTGTATGTCACCGATTCCCGGCACAGGGTGTCGCGTAGTTCTTCGCCGCCCGCGGCGTTCCGGTAGGGGCGTGTCGGGTCGAGGATTACGTTTTCGGCCTCGACCGTCACCCGATTTGCCCATAGCGTCGTGTCGCCCTCGATGCGGTTGCCGTCGGCCAGCAGGGTGTAACCCTCGCTGCGTGCCGTGCGCGCCGTGCGTTCCCTGTATTTGTGGTTGCCCCCGCACCACCCGCACCCGGGGATTGCGAAAGGCCCGATGTTGTCGCTGTACGTCGAGTTGAGCAGGACGGCGGGTTCGGCCTCGGGCTGCGTGGTGGGAAGCGCCGCCCTGTTGCGCGTGATGCCTACGCGGTAGAACGTGTAGAGCTCGTTGAACATGCACCGCCTGAACCAATAGGTGATATCCGTCCGTTCGTCCAGCTTGGCCGAAATATAGAGGTCGCCGCCCTGGCGTTTGACATACATCGCTTCGGAATAGGGGCGGTCGTGTCCTTTCCCCCTGCTGCGCTTCGGGGCATGCTCCCCGGCACAGAGTGCCGTTGCGGGCACCATGCATCCCAGCAACAGCAGGCAGGCCATGATTCTCAAATGTTTCATCGTTGCGTTTTTGTAGGAAAGCGATGCATCCGGGCGCATCCCGGGTGCATCGCCTGTATGCCGGGGCATCCGATGCCCGTCCGGTTTACTTGCGGGTGAGTTTCAGGAAGAGGTCGGGACGGTCTGTGGTGATGTAGTCGACCCGGTTTTCGATGGCCCACATCATGTCGGCCAGGTTGTTTACCGTCCATACGTTCGAGGCCATCTTCAACGCCTTGATGTCGTTGAGCCACGTCGGGTTGTTCAGGTATACGCCGTAGTTGAAATCGCAGCCCGTCAGCCCCATCGCCTTCAGGTCTTTGGGCAACGTGCCGCCTCCCAGGTACATCAGCTGCGTCTTTGCGGGGGCCAGCCGTGCCAGCTCTTTCATTATGTGGAGCGAGAACGAGATGTAGGTCACGCGTTTCGAAAGCCCGTACCGGCCGACCATCTTCACCACGGCCTCGGCCGCTGCGGTTTCCGCCTCGGGCGTGGCGTGGGGCTTGAGTTCCAGAACGAGGTGTACCTTCGTATCCTTAGCGGCCTCGAGGTATTGCGCCAGCGTGGGCATCAGCTCCCCGTTTTCGAGCTTGAGCGTCGTCAGCACGGTCGAAGGGGTGCTCTGTACCTCGTATCCGTCGTGCCAGCCGTCGTGGTTGAGCACCGGAACGCCGTCCGAGGCCATCCATACGTCAAATTCCACGCCGTACACGCCCAGCTGGTCGGCCTTGAGGAGCGAGGCGATCGAATTCTGTGCCGAGCCGTCGGTGTGCCAGAAGCCCCGGTGTGCGACCACGCGGGTCTTGTTCTTCATCGGGATGCCGTATTTCAGGTAGCGGCGTGCCTGGATGATCCGGGCCAGGCGATCCATCAGGGCCTTGTCTTTCGGGTTGTCCGACTCGTCGAGGGTCAGTACGCCGCGGTTTCCGCAGTAGTAGGCGACGGCCGAAGAGTTGAAGACGTCGTTCTTTTCGAAGTGGTTGATATAAGCCGCCATCCGGTCGTGCGACGAGTTGGGGATCGCCGCCGTGGCCTTCTCGTCGAATTCGAACTCCATGGCCATCCCGTGGCGGCGGGCCGTGGCGCAGGCCTCGTCGAGGCGGCTGTCGGGGATCGAGTGGTTGAAGAAGTGGTTGGGCTGCTGGTAAGCCACGTCGAAGCCCAGGCGTTTCCACTCCTCATGGCCTTTGGCCTGCCAGTAGGGAATCCAGTAGAAAAGCTTGCCTTCGGAGTGGATGTATTCGCTCAGCGGAATGGTGAGCTCCTCGCAGTGGTGGGTGTCCTCGGCGACCCAGTAGAAGCCCGAGAGTTCCAGGTGCTTGTATTTGGCGGCCTTGAAACGTTCGACCAGCTCCCCGATGTACCATTTGGTCGCGGCGATCTGATCCTCCTCTTTCGAGAAATCCATCTCCCGGCCGTCGATCTCGCCCCAGTCCTTCTGGCCGCGGATCGCTTCGGGAAGTCCCAGCACGATCCGGTGCCTGAATGCGGGCTTGCCCAGCTCGCCGATCTCTTCGCCGATGCACCGGTCGAGTGCCGAAAGCGACTTGCCCTGCTCGAAAATCCGATCCAGCAGCCACTCCCATTCTGTCCTGCGGGCGTTGAGTTTCTCGTAGCCCACGGTGTAGTTGCGTCCCGAGCCGTCCTTGAACTCGAGGAACAGGAAGCCGTCGAAGAGCCAGTCTTTCGAGCCGTCGGCAAACCGGTGTACGACATAGGGACGGAATTCATCGACCGTCCAGTCCAGCCGGTGGCTGCCGCCCTGGTAGATCAGGGCCAGATCCTGAATTTCGGTCGTCTGGTAGCCCTGCTCGGCGGCGGGTTTGCCGGACGCGGCCGTTCTTTGCCGCAGCGGGTTGTCGATCACGAACCGGCAGAATTCATGGAACAGTTCCTTGTCCTTTGCCGCCGTCGACGCCCACAAGTCGTAAAAACGATTGGTGCCGTGGTAATAGCTCAGCGGCTTACGTCCGTATACGCCGTGTTTTTTTGCACCTTCCATATACTCGCGGAATCTTTTTTTGTAAACCTCAGAGTTCTGCTCCCCCTCGAGGATGTTCTCGTCGAATTCGAATTCCATCGCCAGGTCGTGCGCCTTGATGTCGGAGAAATAGCGAGACAGCGGCCTTACGCCCTTGTCGTCCCAATAGTGGTTGGGCTGCATATAGGCGTAGTCGATGCCCATCTCCTTCCATTTGGTGTAGCCTGCGGCACGGTTGTAGGGTATCCAGCAGAAACTCTGGTTGATCGCATGCAGGTATTCCGCAACCTGGGGGATGACCTCTTCCGACTTTTTCAGTTCGTGGCAGTAGCCGTCGCCCGGCGTCACGATCTCTTCGGAGATGGGGTAGAACCCCGCCAGTTCGACATACTGGTAATTTCCTTCGTCGAAGCGCCTGCGCACCTGGTCGATATACCATTTGCAGGCCGCAACGCGGTCGGCGCCCTTGGCGAAATCCATCTGCCGCCCGCCGAGCGAACCCCAGTAGGTCGTCGACTCGTTCGTGTCGTCGTACTTCCGGTAGATGATCGGGTCGGGCATTACCATGACGACCTTGCGCTTGGCCGGGGGTGTGCCCAGCCGCTGTGAAGCCTCCTTTACGGCCGCTTCGAGGGCGTTCACGCCGTTGTCGCCGTCGAACCAGTAGTCGATCAGCTCCTTCCACTGCTGTTTGCCGGCCGAAACGCCCTGCCCCCGCAGCACGCCTACCATGTAGGCGTATTTACCGCCGTCGGGGCGGCTGCTGTCCTGGAATTCGAGGCAGAGGAACCCGTCGAAGAGCCAGTGCTCCCTGCCGCTCTCGTCCACATAGGTCACGAACGGGGTGAAACGCTCCTTGTCCCAGCGGTACGGGGTGCGGTGGTGGCTGCCGCCGTAGCACAACACCAGGTCGGTATAGGACGGTATCGCGTCGCGTTCCTGTTCCCAGGCGTACATTTTCGGTTCGGAATCGCGGGTTGCCGGGGCCGCGTCGCCCGTGGGGCCGTTCGCCGCTGTGGCGGGCGTATGGTTTGTGGCCAATGCCGCTAAGAGGGTGCAAAATGCGAAGGTCTTGAGTTTTTTCATCTGTTTACGGATCGTTAATCGTTATTTGCGCATCGGGTTGTCGAGTACGAAGCGGCAGAATTCGTGGTAGAACTCCCTGTCTTTGGCTGCCGTCGATTTCGACAGGTCGTATAAGGCGTTGGTGCCGTGGTAATAGCTCAGCGGCTTTGTGCCGTAGACATTGTTCAGCCTGGCTCCGGACATGTATTCGCGGAAACGCTTCTTGTAGGTGTCGCAGTCGGCCTTGCCCTCGAGGAGCGCCTCGTCGAACTCGAATTCCATGCCCAGGCCGTTGGCCTTGACGTCGGAGAAGAACTGCGACAGCGGTTTCTGTCCCTCCCAGAAATAGTTGGGCTGCATATAGGCGTAGTCTACGCCCAGCTGCTGCCATTTCTTATACCCTGCGGCGCGGTTGTACGGGATCCAGTTCAGGGATTGGTTGATCGCATGCAGGTATTCCGCAAGCGGAGGGATGATCTCGTCCGATTTTTTCAGTTCGTGGTTCCAGCCGTCGCCCGGCGTGACGAGTTCCTCGGAGATGATGTAGAACCCTGCCAGGTCGATATACTGGTAGTTGCCCAGGTCGAAACGCCTGCGTACCTCGTCGACATACCACTTGTAGGCCGCGATGCGGTCTTCGGCCGTCGAAAAGTCCATTTTGCGGCCGTTCAGCTCGCCCCAGTAAACCGTGGAGCCGGGGTCACCCTTGCCATTGCCCTTGCCGTCGTAAACCTTGTAGATGATCGGATCGGGAAGTACCATGATGACCTTGCGTTTGGACGGGGGTGCGCCCAGGCGTGCCGAAGCGTCCTTCACGGCTCCTTCGAGGGCATCCATGCCGCTGCCGCCGGCGAACCAATAGTCGATCAGCTCTTTCCATTGCGTCTTGCCGGCCGAGAATCCGTAGTCCTTCATCAGCCCCACCATGTAGGCGTAATAACCGCCGTCGGGACGGCTGCTGTCCTGGAATTCGATGAACAGGAAGCTGTCGAACAGCCAATGTTCCTTGCCCTGTTCGTCCACGTAGCTCACGCTCGGGGCGAAACGCTCCTTGTCCCAGCGGTATGGGGTGCGGTGGTGGCTGCCGCCGTAGCACAGCACCATGTCCGTGTAGGAGAGTATCCCGCTGCGGCTTTGCTCCCACGGGTACATCTGCGGGCCGGGGGCGTCGGTAGTGAACCGGACATGCTGCATCTGGCTGTATTCGCCCGATTCATTGCAGGCTACGGCGAAGACCGTGTAGGTCGTCTGCGCCGTCAGACCGTCGATCTCGACCGTCGTCCCGGTGTATTGCGTGCCGTTCTGGGCGACGCTCTGAGCCGTTTCGGACGTAATGACCCCCGTGGCCTTGTGTATGATTTTGACGGACGTGGCATTCGTACGCCTCATGTTCAGCGTCACGGAGTTGGCGCCCGACGATGCGATCGTCATGCTCAGGGTCGGTTTCGGGCCCCGGGAGGGTTCGTCGTCCCCGTCCCCGCAACCGATGAAGGGCAGGCAGCAGAGAAGCGTGAAAATAATTCGGTAATTCCTCATGGGATGTCAGGTTTTTTTATTTGTTTCCCTTCCCGGTGTGTTGCGTCCGTACCGGGTTGTTTACGACGAAACGGCAGAATTCGTGGAAGAACTCCCTGTCCGTTTCGTCCGTGGAAACCGAGAGGTCGTAGAGGGCGTTGCTCCCCTGGTAATAGGCCAGCGGGCGGGTGCCGTAGATGCCGTGTTTCTTTGCATATTCCATGTATTTGCGCATCCGTGCCCGGTATATGTCGCTGTGCGGATCCGCGCTGAGGATCGAAGCCTCGAATTCGAACTCGATGCTCGTCCCGGCACGGTTGATCTTCATGCAGGCGGAATCCAGGTCGTTTTCCGGCTTCCAGTAGTGGTTGGGCTGCATGTAGACCTGGTCGAAGCCGAATTTGCGCCAGTCGTCATGGCCGCGGGCGTCGTAGAACGGAATCCAGCTGAACGTGTAGTTGAGCCGGTGGAGGTAGTCGGCGATCTCGGGGAGCAGGATGTCCGAACGGGTCAGATGGTAGCTGTACTCCGTGTCGTGCGGCTGGGCGGCGATCTCGCGGATCCAGTAGAATCCGGCCAGGTCGATGTATTTGTAATCGCCCTGGGCGAACCGTGCCCGCACCTGGTCGATGTACCATCTGCAGGCCGCTACGCGGTCTTCGTTGCTGTTGAAATCCAACCGGCGCCCGCCGAGTTCTCCCCAGTAGGTCGTCGTGGTGGTCGTGTCGATGTAGTGCCGGTGGATGATCGGATCGGGGATCATCATGATCACGCGGCGTTTGCAGGGCGCTTTGCCCAACCGGGCGGTGGCCTCCTTGACGGCCTGTTCCAGGGCGTCGGCACAGTTGCCCTTTGTGAAATAGTAGTCGATCAGCTCCTGCCACTGCTCCTTGCCGGCCGATACGCCCGTGTCGCGCAGCACGCCCGTCATAAACGAGTAGGCGCCGCTGTCGGGGCGGTCGACATCCTGCGATTCCAGGAAGATGAAGCCGTCGAATAGCCATTGTTCCTTCCCTTCGGGGTCGACGTAGGTGACATAGGGGGCGAAGCGCCCCTTGTCCCACAGGAAGGGATTGCGGTGATGGCTGGCACCGTAGCATAATACGGCATCGGTCGTGGTCGCCGGACTCTTGTGTTTCCTCTCCCACGGGTACAGCTTGTCCTTCGGGCCTGCGGTGCCGGTCGGGAGCGTGAAAACCAAGGCTGTTACCACTGCAATTGCTACTGTAAAAAGTCTGCGAGTCATGTCTTGTCGTTTTTATCCGACCCCGGAGCAGTCTCTTCCGTCCGGGGACAATATATCCGGTTTATGGGTTATTCCTTGCCCGTTTTCGGTTGTTGAGCCCGTAAGGGATTGTTTATGATGAACCGGCAAAGCTCGTCGAACAACTCCCGGTCGGCCTCGTCGTCCGAGGCATAGAGGTCGTAGAACCCGTTGGTGCCGTGGTAATATGCGAACGGCCGTTTGCCGTAGAGGTTGCGTCGTTTGGCGTGGTCGATGTAATCGCGCAGCCGCGCACGGAATGCTTCGCTGCCTTCGCGTGCGTCGAGCAGTGTGGGTTCGAACTCTATTTCCATGCCGATGCCCAGGCTGTCGATCTGTCTGCAAACCTCATCCATGTCGTTCTGCGGCTTCCAGTAATAGTTGGGTTGCAGATAGACCTGGTCGAACCCGAACTGCTGCCATACGTCGTATCCGCGCGAGCCGTAGTAGGGTATCCAGTTGAATGTATAATCCAGCTTGTGGAGGTAATCGGCGATATGCGGAAGCATGATGTCCGAGCGGGTCAGGTGGTAGCTGTAATGTGTGTCCACCGGCCGGGTGACGATCTCGCGCAGCCAGTAGAATCCCGCCAGCTCGATATGTTCGTAGTTGCCCCGGGCGAACCGCTCCCGTACCCGGTCGATATACCATTTGCAGGCGGCTATGCGGTCTTCATTCCTGTTGAAATCCAGCTGCCGCCCGTCCAATGCTCCCCAATAGGTCGTACTCGACATCGTGTCGATATAGTGCCGGTGAATCACCGGGTCGGGGAGTACCATGATGACCTTGCGCTTCTGCGGGGCTTTGCCCAACCGCGCGGCGGCCTCCTTCACGGCCTCTTCGAGGGCCTCGACCCCGTTGCCGTCCGTGAAATAATAGTCGATCAGCTCCTGCCATTGCGCCTTGCCGGCCGATTCGCCCTTGTCGCGCAGATGCCCCGTCTCGAAGGCGTAGAGTTCTGCGTCGGGACGGTTCGTGTCCTGGAATTCCAGGAAGATGAACCCGTCGAAGAGCCAGTGCTCCCCGCCCTCTTTATCGACATAGGTGACATAGGGCGCCAGCCGTTCCTTGTCCCACAGGAAAGGGGTGCGGTGGTGGCTGCCGCCGTAACATAACACGGCATCCGTGGGGGGCTGCAGGTTTCTGCGGTGCTGCCCCTGCGGGTACATGGTTCGGGAACAACCGCCCGCGAGAAGCAAGGATCCTGCGGCCGTTGCGAACGGAATGATATTTTTCAGGAATTTGAGCATCGTAGTCGGTAAGTCGTAATTCGTAAAATTAAAATTAATCCCGTTGTGAAAGGGAGTGAACTCACAACGGGATTAATTATTCAACATCTATCGTTAGAATCCCAGACCCTGTACGTCGCCCAGTTTGCAGCGCCCGTTCATATAGTCGCCCGTCGCATCGAGACGCTCGACATTGACGATCACGAATTTCAGGTAGCGGCCTGCAATTGTCTTCTGGACAGGGTAATCGTAGATCAACCGCGGGTCGGTCTTGTCGGTACCGCAGTTCACCCATTCATAGGCACGCTTGCCGCTTGCCACGAGGTTCCATTGGGTGCCGGCGCCGGAGTACTCTTCGGCGGTATAGATCTGATAGTTCAGCGCATTCCCCTGGTAGTTGTAGCTGTCGCTGATACGGAATTTGGTAAATACCTGTCGCTGTCCCATGTCTGCGACGAATACCATCGGGAACGTATTGGGGGTATTCCAGAAAGGAATCCACTCATCGGAGAACGAGCCGTCGAACAACCGTTCGGCCGTGTAGATGGCCACGCTCCATGCAGGGGGCAGCGGGTCGTAGGCATAACCGATGCCGTTGCCTTCCAGGACAGTCCACGGGCCCTTGACTTCCTTGTCCATCGTGAAGGGGACATACATGACCTCGGTCGTGACGGTGATCCCGTCCAGCGACGTGGAGGTGATGCGTACCGGCACGAGCAGGTCGCCCACGATGTCGAGGTTGCTGCCCGTAAAGAGCTTGTCGGAATTGATCTTGCCCGAGAACTTGGCCGCAGTCTCGCCCGCAGCGATCTGCGAGCTGGTGGCGTCAAGCGTGGCGAACCCGTCGGGCGCAGCCAGGTAGTTCGTCCCGTTGGCCTGGTTGTAGGCGTCCACGAGGCTGTTGTCGATCGTGTAGTTCACCGTCAGATCCATTGTCGAGATGGCATTGTCGAGCACGATGTTGCCGTCGAACGAGATCACCTCGTGCGTAGCGGTGGGATGGAACGATGCCGCCAGCTCCCTCTCCATGCCGATCGAGGCGCGTTTGGGATTGATGATCTTCACATTGCGGTTTGCATCGACGGCCAGCGCGTCGTTGGCGACGGTGAGTTCGAGCGGAATCGCATACTCCGTACCCTCGCCCAGGGCGAAGATGGCTGCGTCGTCCCACGTAACCTCGACGAATTTACGGGTGTCGCCGTCCGAAAAGCCGACCGTCGAAGAAGAGAGTTTGTAGCAGTTTGCCGGCAGCACCGCATAGTTGGTGCCGTTGGCCGTGTTATATTCGGCCAGGGCAGTTTCCGAAACACTGAGGAGCGCTTTGGCACTCTGTTGTCCCTTGCCGTTCTTCAATATTGCCAATTCATATTTTCCATTATAAACCGATACGCCGGCATATTGCTCCTCATTGACAAATGAAATCGTATCGTCTACCATGAAGTTGTTGCGATTGTCCTCGCAGCCGGCCAGGGCGGCCGAAGCAAACAGTCCTGCAAGCAACAGTTTCCACATATTTATTTTCATAGGTTCGAGCATTTATTAATGTCCGTAATTCTGGGTCATGTTGGTCATTTCGGCCATCTGTGTCGCATTGATAGGATGGAGGTAATCCTTGTCGCGGAAAACGGCGGGCGAACCGACGTAGTCGTTGGACACGCGTTCGTAAGACTCTTCGTACGTGGTGGCGCTTACGTGCAGCGTCCAGTTCTCGCTCGGGTATTCCTTCTTGGCGATCATCCAGCGGCAGGCGTCGTAGTGGCGCATCGCTTCCAGTCCGAACTCTACCATGCGCTCCTTCTGGATGCACCAGCGGAGCAGCTCCTGGTTGCCGCGGATCTCGGGATAGGCCTCCTGGATCTTATTCAGGCCCACGCGTTCGCGCACCTTGTTCAGGTATTCGAGCGCTGCGGCTTCGTCGCGCTGGGGCTTTTCGTTGCAGGCCTCGGCATAGTTGAGGTAGATCTCCGCCAGGCGGAACGCCGGGTAAACCGTTTTCATCGTGGTATAGTCGGTAGCCTCGCGCAACGATTTGTTGGTTTCGTAAAGACGGCGCCATACATAACCTACGCGGGTGATACCGCCGCCTTCACCTGCATTCCACTTATTGGTGCAGGCGTCATTGTTGTAGCAGGTGAACTTGATGTTCTCCGTCTTGTTGGGCCACCAGAAGCCGTTGGGCACCAGACAGGCGTAATAACGGGGATCGCGGTTGATACAGCTGTTATGGGCCTTGATGCCGTCGCCCCAGTCGATACCGGGCTGCTTGTACCCATCGGTGAATCCGGTCGCCTGATAACCCGATTGCGGATCGACGATGGGTTTCGACATGTCGTTCTCACCCTGGTAGCCTGTCACGGGATAGCGTCCGGTCGTGTACATCGGATAGCTGTCGACCAGCTTCAGCGAAGGCTGGATACCGCCGTAACCCTGGTAAACGGCGCCCGAAGCACCCGTCATGCCCGGCATGGCGCATGCCAGCAGACCGCCCGTGCCGCCCAGCCACGAATAACCGCCCGAGCGGCTCCACCATCCCCAGATGGTTTCCTTGTTCCAGGGCTTCAGCCTTACGCCCTGATAAGAGGACATGTAACGCGTGAATTCGTCGGTCTGTTCCGTGTCCTTATAGAGATCGTATAAGCCCGTTTCTGCCAGTTCGATGACATCCCAGGCTGCCTGTGCGGCTGTTTCCCATTTGGTTTCATCCTTGCTCTGCGGGAAGAGGAATTCACCGCGTATGTTCTGCATCTGGCCTTTGTAAAGGTCGCACCCGTTATATAACGGCGATGCGGCATAAAGCAGTATGCGCGATTTCAATGCCAGGGCTGCACCGCGCGTAACACGGCCGGCCCACTGCTTGCCGTCGATACCGATGTCGTCGGTGCGTACCGGCAGGTCGTTCTTGATCGCGTCGAGCTCCCCGACCATGAAGTCGATGTTCTGCTGTACGGTGTGGCGGTCTACGGTCTTGCCGTCGATCGTCTCGTCGGCGATCTGGTCGCCCCAGATGAATACCGGGCCGTATTGGCGGAACAGCAGGAAATAGTAGTAGGCGCGCAGGAAACGGGCCTCGGCCTTCATGTATGCGAGGGTCGCCGGGGTGTCTTCCTTGTCGAGGTCGATATATTTCAGGAAGATGGAGCACTGGTTGATGCCGATGTAGTAATCCGGCCAGTAATTGAAGTTGGTCGTGGCGCTGCTGTAGTTGCCGGTTCTGAACTGGGTGTAGTAGACCCACTGGTACCACGAGAACAACGACTCGTCCGCACGTCCTACCGTCCAGCCGTGCATGCCTACGACCTCTTCCTCCTGGGGAATGTAGGAGTAAAGGTGGCTCAGGTATTTCTGGACTTCCGTTTTCTGCCGGAAAATATCCTCGATCTTGGCCTGGTCGTCCAGTTCCACGTCGAAGAACGACTCGCAGGAGGACAGCGTAAAGGCCAGTAACAGGGCGGTTGCGAATATTCGTATTTTTTTCATTGCTTATCCTTTTTTAGAAGTTGACATTTGCACCGATTGCAAAGGTACGTATGAGGGGGTATACATTACCGTAATTTGCATTTACCTCGGGATCCCAGAGTTTGAAATCGCTGAATGTAACCAGGTTCTTTCCCTGGATATAGAACCTGATCTTGGACAGGCCCCATTTCTTGGTCATGCTTTCGGGGAGCGTATAGCCGATCTCCGCATCTTTCAGACGCATGAAGCTCATGTCGCGCTGCCAGTAGGTCGAAAGTTGCTGGTTGTTGTCCACCTTGTTGAGCGACAGGCGGGGGTAGGGGGCGTTGGGATTCTGGTTGTCGAGCGTCCAGCGGTTCTTGGCCACATCTTCGAAGATCTGTCCCATGCGGAGGATCGTCGACGAAGCGCCGAAGAGGTTCTGTCCCTGGATGATGCGGGTCACGTGGCCCACGCCCGAGAAGAATACCGATACGTCGATGCCTTTCCATTTGACGCTGGCGCCGAAACCGTAGTTGATCTCCGGTACGAGCGTATAGCCGATGGCCACCTTGTCGAAGGTGTTGACCACGCCGTCGCCGTTGACGTCGCGGTACTTGATGTCACCCGGGCGCACGGTGCCGAAATCCTGCTTGGGCCAGTTGGCGATGTCCTCTTCCGACTCGAACAGGCCTTCGGCGATCAGGCCGAACTGCTGGTTGTTGGCAAAGCCGGCGAGGTTCTGGTATTTCCAGATCTGGTCGGGTTTGTCGTCGTAGAGTTTCTTGTTGCGGTTGTAGGTGAAGTTACCGCGTGCCGATATGCTGAAATCCTTGTTGAAGCTGTGGTCGAATTCGAGCGACATGTCGAAACCCTGGTTCTTCATGCGGCCGAGGTTGACCCACTGCGCCGTTTTCGTGCCGACCACCGACGGGGTGGATTCGCGCTGGATGAAGATGCCTTCGCGTTTCTCATAGAAATAGTCCGCCTGGATCTTGATCTTGTTGAACAGCCCCAGCTCGATACCGACGTCGGCCTTCGTCGCCTCTTCCCAGGCAACGTCCGGGTTGCCGTACTCGCCGGTCGAATAGCCGGGCAGGTTGGTCTGTCCCAGGTCGCCGAAAGTGAACCCGCCGGCATTGGTGTTCATGGTCGTATTGTAGGCGAAACGGCGGGGGCTGCCGCCGATCTCGTCGTTACCGATCTTACCGTACGAGGCGCGGATTTTCAGGATGTTGACCTTGTCGCGCAGCGGCTCCCAGAATTTTTCGTTGCTGATCATGTATCCTACGGCGTACGAGGGGAAGAAGCCGTAGCGCTTGCCGGGGGCGAAGTTCTCTGAACCGTTGTAACCGAAGTTGAACTCGGCGAAATACTTGTCGCGGAAGGCGTAGGTGAAACGCCCGGCGATACCCATGTTCTTTGTCGGGTAGGCGTCGATGTAATTGACGGGCCTGTTCTTGGATTTGCTGCGTACCGAGTAGAGGAACATGCCGCTTACGCGGTGGTCTTCCGCGAAGAGGCGCTCATAGATAAGCGAGCCCTCGAAATTGATGGCCGTCGTACCCGACGAGTCCGATGTCGCGAGGCGCATGTAGTTGCTGCCGTTGGGGTTGGCAGCGGTCAGCATCAGTTCGCCGTTTTCGTCGCGCCCGGTGGCATAGTAGGTCACGGGGGACATTGCACGCTCCAGGAGGGTTGCGTTCTGTGCATCCCATGCGAATTTTACATTGGCTTTCAGGCCGGGGGTGATGATGTCCGAGAAATCCTGCGTCAGCGACAGCAGGGACTGCGCCACCATGGTGTTGTAACGCCGGTAGCCGGTGTTGTTCAGCATGTTGTAGGGGTTGACCGAGCCCGACTCCTGCGGGATTGCCAGCATGCCGTTCGAAAATACGGTCGGCGTAGCCACGGGGGTAACGTACATCGTGTAGGCGTACAGGTCGTTCGTGGTCGTGCAGGGAGCGTTTTTGGTCGTATACTGCGTGGAGAGCGAAAGGCCCAGCTGCGTCGACTTGGTAATGTCGATGTCGATGTTCGAGCGGAAGCTGTACTTGTTGAAGTTCATCTGGGCATTGTAACGGTCGTTGTCAGCGACATTGAACATACCGCCTTCCGTGTAGTAGGATGCCGAAACGTAGTAACGGATTTTCGGGGAGCCGCCCGTGACGCTCGCGTGTACGCGGCCGGTCATGGCCAAGTCCTTGAAGATGGTGTTGACCCAGTCGACGTTCGGATAGAGGTCGGGGTCGCGGCCGCTCAGGTACATCTGGCGGGCGTAGTCCGAAATCGGCATCTCGGTGCTGCCGCTGTCGCGGTAGAGTTCGTTGTAGTAGTCGATCCACTGCGAAGCGTTCGCCAGCTCGGGCAGCTGGACAGGCTGCGTAATGCCGAATTCGGCCTTGACGCGGATCTGGGGCGCCGTCATTTCGGTGCCTCGTTTGGTGGTGATCAGGATGATGCCGTTCGCACCGCGCACACCGTAGAGGGCGGTCGCCGTTGCGTCCTTCAGGATGGAGAACGTGGCGATGTCGTCCGCGTCGACAAAGTCCATGTCGCGCTCGATACCGTCGACGAGCACCAGCGGGGTGGTTTTGGCACCGAACGTACTCTGTCCGCGGATCCAGAACTCGGCGCTCGATCCGGGTTCGCCCGTACGCTGCATCACGACGATACCCGCCAGTTTGCCGGCGAGGTTCGAAGAGAGCGAGCCGCTTGCCACTTCCAGTTCGCCGGCGTCGATGGTGTTGATGGCGCCGATGATACTCTCCTTGCGCTGTTTACCGTATGCGACTACGGTTACCGCCTCCAGTTCGGAAACCTTGCGCACCAACTCGGTCACGATGTTGGTCTTCGTTCCGACGGGAATGCTCTGGGTTTCATAACCCAGGTACGAAATCTCGATTACATCGGTCGGCTTTACGTCGATCGAGAAGGTACCGTCATTACCCGTGATGACACCGCGGGTACTGCCCTTGACGATCACGGTGGCTCCCGGTACACCCGCCTTGGTCTCGTCCAGGACGCGTCCGGTCATCTTGACGTTCCCCCCCCCTTGCGGGGCGGTAACAGACGATTCCAGGCTGCTTGCGGAATACACAAATTCGGGATTTGCGCTCAATTCCGTAACCGATATAAGCCCCAGTATCAACACGAATGACCGGAGCATTATTTTACAAAAGAGCTTTTGTATAGTCATTGTCATATTTCCTCATTTATAATTACTTAATGTAGATTTGTACGGTTCGGGCGTCGGTCGGGCGCCGCGGGCCCGTACGTGTTGGATTGATCCTTGCTTGGCTAGAAGCACTTTGGATTAGTGTTTTTCAGGAAGTCAATAGTTCGGGTCTCGTCTGTTTTACCATAGGCACGTTTTAGTTTTTAGGTATGGTGAATAATTAGTCGGTTGTATAATTCGTCTGCCGATATGGCCGTCAATGCCGAAAGAACTTGATATACGACAACATACGGCCTGTGTGGTACTTTTTTTTCTGTGAAATTCAGTTAAAAGTATTCATTATCCGGTAACAAATATAACAATAAAATTATTATCATTACTATTTTTGATAAGTTTTTTTACTTTAAAGGGGTGCGGTACGATTTGCATGTCCTTGGATTTGTGTGTATAATATGTTGATTTTCAATATATTGTTGGTGTTTTAGGGCTGTGAAATATTTGTGAAAAAGTAATGTCCTTTTTATCAGCTATTTGGCTTTGGGCTAACGGATTAAGACGGTCTTGGTCGTTAAAATTGTGTAATACAATATCTTATATTTTTATGCTTCATCTCTTCTCGAATCATTCCTGCCAGGAAATAGTTGCCTCCCCTGATTTTTGCCGCTTCAATGATTCGAAAAGTTTTTTACTGTTTTTGGGTTTGTAAGTAAAATATTTTTGCTTATTTTTGCCCTGTAAACTTTCGGGCTTACCGGCTAACAGGGTATACCTATGTATATTATATTTGCCGTTTATGCCCGCATCCGGCTACGCCGGCCGCACCGCATGGAACTGCGCTGAGTTGAAAATTCAATAAAATACCCGGAATAAATGATGATTAAAAATTGTTGTATGCTGGTGGCGGGCCTCCTGCTACACACGCAAATATTCGCACAGGATAAAACGGCCGCAAGCCGTACCGGCGAGGACTACACCCTGTCGAACGGTGCGGTCGAGGCCGTTTTCAGCGGGAGCGGAAGCTTCGACATCGAGAAACTGGTGCTCAACGGGAAACAGGTCGTCGGAGCAGGCAAGAACGAAACGCCGTGGATCCTGATATACAAAGGTTCCCAGGGAGAAAACCCGGAGTTGAAACCCGAACATGCCGTTTACCGCGGGGTGCAAGTCCGCGATGACGCCCGGGCCAAAACTTTGGTGTTCACGTGGGAGCTGACGTTGGACTACTCGCCGGTGAAATATCCCGTGCGGATGTACGTGACGCTTCCCGACGGCGGCGAGCTGCTGCAATGGAACATAGAGGCCGACCTGCCCGCCGGGTGGCTGGTCACGGATCTGAAATTCCCCAATGTCGTGATCGAACGCCCCGAAGACGGCAGGATCATCACCACCGAAGGCTGGGGCGTCGAGAAGCCGCTCGACATCGCTACGTTCGAAGCCCGTTACCCGTCGCATGCCTCCGCCATGCAGTTCCTCGTGGTACACAATGCCGAGGGTGCCTTCTATTACGGGACGGAAGACCGCCGCGGCTGCGGAAAGACCTATTCGGCGCAGTGTACGCCGACGACGGTTGCATTGAGCGATGCCATTCCCGCTTCGGCCGGATGGATCGCGGACGGGACGTTCCGCCTGCCGTGGGTCTCGGTCACGGGTTTCACGCCGAAGGGTTGGGAAGATGCCGTTGTCAGGTGGTACCGTCCGTTTACCTTCACGACCGAATGGGGCAGCAAGCCGCTCGCCTCGCGCAATATCCCGCAGTGGTGTTACGATGCCGACGCGTGGGTGCGTGCCAAGCATGTGACCGACCAGACCTGCGATGCCGTCCGGCGTGCCGCTCGGTATTTCGGGCAAGGGCTGGGTGTGCACTGGTATTTCTGGCATCATTACCCCTACGATACCCACTATCCCGATTACCTGCCCGCACAGGAGCGTTTCGCAGGGATGGTGCGTGACGCCCAGCTTCTGGGGGCGCGTGTGACGCCCTATATCAACGGCCGGCTCTGGGATCCGGCGGCCGACAGCTATAAGCGCGACCGCGGTTACGACGCGTCGTGCCGTAAACCCGACGGTTCGCTCTATACCGAGATTTACCCCACGTCGAAAGTCCTCAATACGGTGACCTGCCCCTCGACGGATATCTGGCACCGGAAGATCATCGGGCTGGTGGACAGCCTGCAGCACGCGATCGGGGTGAACGGAATCTATATCGACCAGATCGCTGCGGCGGCGCCCGAACCCTGTTGGAACGAGGCGCACGGCCATCCGGTCGGGGGCGGCGATTTCTGGTACGACGGCTACCGCAGGCTTATCGGCGAGATCCGCGCACACCACCTGCTCGAGGACAGGATCCTGACCAGCGAGGAGAATGCCGAGTGCTACATCGACCTGTTTGACATGCTGCTAGTCGTCAATACGCCCCATGAGGAGGACAACTGCATCATCCGGCCGGTGTTCCCGATGGTCTATTCCGACCGTGCCGTCACCAGTGCCTTCACCTATACGCCGAGCGAGGCGGATAAGATGTCGCTGGGCGACTTCCGTTACGAACTGGCGAAGGCGTTGTTGTGGGGTTCGCAGATCGGGTGGGTCGACCCCATCCCGCTGATGTCGGAACAGGCCGTCAGCGAGGCACGTTTCATGAAGACGCTTATGGATTTCCGCCGCAGCCTGCACGATGTCGTGTACGGCGGCCTCTTCATCCGCGAGCTCACCCCGACGGGCGACAACCCCATCGTGAAGATCCCCGGGTTTGGCGATGACGCGTCGGTGCTGGCCGCCGAGTGGCGGAAGCCGGACGGCCGCAAGGTCTATATCGTTGTCAATATCGATGAAAAAAAACATAAGGTTTCGTTACCCGGCGTGGACAAGCCCTTCGATGTGGCGGGTGCGTCCTGCAAGCGTATCGATTTGTAACGGGTAACGATGTCCGGGCAGGGCCCGGACAGGTTGGGTAGGAGAGGGTGCCCGGCGTAACGCACGCCGGGCACCCTTGTTTTGCGAGGGGGCTTGCCCGCCGGAATCCGCGTGATCGGCCGCAACCGCATCGTCTTCGCAAGGAGTATATCCCTGTCTGCGGGAATTACAGGCAGCCGTTCTGCGATTTCCTCTCCGCCCGTTCTCCGATGCCCCAAGGCGAGAAATAATGAACCGCGGGTTTATTCCATGTAAGTCATGACGTTGCCGCTGATCTGCTGCAACGATATTTCGCAAACCTTCGTATTGTATTTCGCCGTGAGGATGCGCTCTTCGGCATCGAGCAGGCTCTTCTGCGCTTCGCGCATCTCGATGCCCGGCAAGTCGCCCAGCAGGTAACGCTCCATGGCGATCTCGTAGTTCTCCTTGGCGGCGATCAGGTTCTCTTTTTCCAATTGGATCACCTCGAGGTTATTGCGGTAGGCCTGCCAGAAGTTCGACAGGTTGGCACGCAGCGACTGCTCGAGCCTTTCGCGCGTGAGCTGCGCATTTTCCACGTCGATGCGAGCGTTGCGCTGCTCCCGGCGGCGGTTGCCGTCGAAGATCGTAATGCCGAGTTTCACCCCGGCGTTCAGTCCCAGCGTCCCGCGCGACTGGGTCGTCCCGTTCCCGAAACGGTTGTAGGTGTAGCCGTATCCCGTCGTCAGGTTCAGATAGGGGTAGTTGCGCGCCTGCACGGTTTTCAGGTCGAGTTCGGCCAGCACATTGTCATGCCCTGCCAGCAGCAGAGAGGCATTCGTGTCGAGCGTCTGTGCCAGCAGCTCCTCCCATTTGAGCTCGCCGTTGACCTCGATCACCGAGTCGCGGATGCAGAGCATTTCGTTGACGTCCTTGTTGGCCAGCAGTTCGTTGATGCGGATGCGCGAAGCCGAAACCAGCTCCTGCTGGGACATATATTTCGAACTGTCGGCATTGAAGTCCACGCGTGCCTGCAACAGGTCGAGGCGCGAGAAATTGCCGACGCTGACCCGCGCTTCGGTGATGCGCAGCCGCTCGCGCGAAAGCGCCACGGCATAGCGGAAATTCTGCAGGCGCAGCGTTTGCTGGACGTAATTGTAGTATTCGGCCGTCAGGCTGGCTACGAAGTCCTCGATCGTGATGCGGGTGCGGACAGTGCCCATCTCCTGCATCTCTTTGAGCTTTTTGTAGTTGGTGCGGATGCGGAATCCGTCGAAAATCGTCCAGTTGAGGTTGATCCCGGCGTTGAACGTCTGGTCGTAGATGCCGTTGTCCGACCATGCGTCCCCTTCGCGCGGTGTGGTGCGCTCGTTGTCCAGCGCCCCCGAATAACCCGCCTCGAAGTCGATCGTCGGCACCATGCCGGCATTTGCCGCCGTGGCATTGTTGTCGCTGATGCGCTCCTCATTGCGCACGATGCGTATGTCGTAGTTGTTTTCCAACCCTATTTCCAGGCACTTGCGGAGGGTCAGCTCCTCCTGTGCCGCCGCCGTTGCGAAAATCCCCGCGGCCAGGGCCGATAAAATCACTCGTTTCATTGGGCTTCCTTATTTCTGTTTCTTACTCCGGTCTGTCGATACGTAGCTGTATATTGCCGGGACGATGTAGAGCGTCAGCAGGGTGGATACCACCATACCGCCCACTACGGCGATACCCATGGCGATACGTCCGTTGGCACCTTCGCCCGTGGCGACGGTCAGCGGCAGCAGGCCGAGTATGGTCGAGGCGCTCGTCATCAGGATCGGGCGCAGGCGTTGCAGCGAGGCTTCCTCGATGGCGTGCAGTTTGTCGATTCCCGCTTCCTGCTTCTGGTTGGCGAACTCCACGATGAGGATGCCGTTCTTGGCCACTAGGCCGATGAGCATGATGATGCCGATCTGGCTGAAGATGTTCATCGTCTGCCCGTTGGCGGCCATGAATACCAGTGCCCCCGCAATGGCCAGCGGCACGGTGAGCATGATGACCAGCGGGTCTTTGAAGCTCTCGAACTGCGCCGCGAGGATCAGGTAGATCAGCAGGATGGCCAGCAGGAAGGCGAACATCAGGCTCGACGAACTTTCACGGAACTCCTTCGAGTCGCCGGCCAGCGCCGTGCGGAAATCGTCGCCGAGCGTTTCGGCGGCGATGCGATCCATCTCGTCGAGCCCCTGTCCGATGGTCTTGCCCTTCGCCAGCCCGGCCGATACGGTCGCCGAGAGGAACCGGTTGTAGTGGTACAATTGCGGCGGGGCGACGTTCTCTTCCAGTGCGATCAGGTTGTCCAGCTGGATCATCTCGCCCTTGTCGCTGCGTACGTAGATCGACCGCAGGTCGGCGGGCTTGTTGCGTTGCTGGCGGTTGATTTCGGCCAGTATCTCGTACTGCTTGCCGTTCATGTAGAAGTAACCCATACGCTGGCCGCTGAGCCCGTACTGGAGCGTCTGGGCGATGTCGCGCGTCGAGACGCCCAGCAGGTTCGACTTGTCGCGGTTGATGATGATGCGCGCTTCGGGCTTGCTGAATTTCAGGTCGACGTCGGCCATCTGGAACACGGGGCTTTCGTAGACCTTGCGCATGAATTCGGGCAGCACCTCCTGCAACCGTTCGATGCCGGTGGCCTGCAGGACGTACTGCACGGGCATGTTGCCGCGGCGGCCGCCGAAGGTGCTCTGCTGCTGCACGAAGGCGCGGGCCTTGGTCTTGGTACGTACGGCCGCCGAAAGCTCCTCGGCGATCTCCATCTGCGAGCGTTTGCGGGTCGAGATGTCGGTCAGGGCGATCCGGACGTTACCCGAGCCGCTTGATACGCGCGCCGTGACCGACTGGGCCTCGGGTACGAGCGAATCGACCAGGCGGTTGATATCCTCGGTGTAGTCGCGCAGGTATTCGTAGGTGGCGCCTTCCGACCCGCGGGTGTTGATCGAAATCTGCGAGCGGTCTTCGAGCGGCGCCATTTCCGCCGGGATGGCCCGCCACAGCCAGCCGATCAGTCCGATCATCAGGGCAATGAGCGGCAATGCCAGCCAGCGCCGCCGCAGGAACCCGGCCAGCGTGCGCTGGTAAAAGTTGTTCATTCCCACGAAGAAGGATTCGGTCTTGCTGTAAAACCAGCTTTTGCGCTCCTGCCGCACCAACAGTTTGGTCGCCAGCATCGGGGTGATGGTCAGCGCAGCGAAGGTCGAGATGACCACCGCGCCCGAGATCACCATGCTGAATTCGCGGAACAGGCGGCCGGTCATGCCTTCCATGAAGACGATCGGGAAGAACACGGCGATCAGCGTGACCGACGTCGAGATGACGGCGAAGAAGATCTCCTTGGCGCCTTCGATGCCGGCCTCCTTGGGCGTCATGCCGCGTTCGATGCGGATGTAGATGTTCTCGGTCATCACGATGGCATCGTCGACCACCAGCCCGACCGAGAGCACCACGGCCAGCATCGACAGCACGTTGATCGAGAACCCGGCGACGTACATCAGGAAGAACGTGCCGATGAGCGAGACCGGGATCACGATGCACGGGATGAGCGTCACGCGCCAGTTGCGCAGGAAGAGGAAGATGATGATGATGACCAGGATGAAGGCCTCGTAGACGGTCTGTCGCACCTCGTCGATCGAGGCGCGGATGAAGCGCGTGTTGTCGAACCCGTAGGAGGTCACCACGTCGTCCGGCAGGTCTTTCTTCATCGTCTCCATGCGCTGGTAAACCGCATCGGCGATGTCGATGTGGTTGGCTCCCGGCTGGGGGATCACCACGACGCCCACCATCGGGATGCCGTTCATCTTCATGTAGCTGCGCGTATCCTGGGGGCCCAGTTCGGCGCGTCCCACGTCGCTCAGGCGGATGATGCGGTTGGAGGCTTCGCGTACGACCAGGTCGTTGAACTCCTGCGTGGTGTGCATCAGCCCCATCGTGCGGATCGTCAGCTCGGTGGTGTTGCCTTCGATGCTGCCCGAGGGAAGCTCTACGTTTTCGCGGTCGAGGGCGTTCTTGATGTCCACGGGCGTAATGCCGTATCCGGCCATCTTGGCCGGGTCGAGCCACAGGCGCATCGAGTAGCGTTTCTCACCCCATATCTGCACGCCGCTGACGTTGTTGATCGTCTGCAGCTGCTCCTTGACCGTCAGGTCGGCGATCTCGCTCAGCTCCAGCAGCGAACGTTTGTCGCTCTGGATGGTTACCATCAGGATCGGCGTGGCGTCGGCATCGGCTTTGGTGACTGTCGGAGGGTCGCAGTCGCGGGGCAGGTAGCGCTGGGCGCGCGACACTTTGTCGCGCACGTCGTTGGCCGCGGTTTCCAGGTCTACCGAGAGTTCGAATTCGACCGTGATGCGGCTCTGTCCCTGGCTGCTGACGCTCGACATCGAGCGGATGCCCGGGATGCCGTTTATGTTCTGTTCGAGCGGCTCGGTGATCTGGTTCTCGATCACATCGGCATTGGCTCCCGGATAGGAGCACGTCACCGAGATGATGGGATTGTCGACACTCGGGTATTCGCGTACGCCGAGGTAGCTGTACCCGATGAAACCGAATAGCAGGATGATGATCGTCAGCACCGATGCCATTACCGGCCGCCGGATGCTCAGTTCGGAAATATTCATGCGGCGGCGGTTTTATTCGACGGTGTCGAGTTTTACGGGGAGCCCTTCACGCAGCTGGAGCGTGCCGGAGACGATCAGCGTGTCGCCCGGGGCCAACCCCTCGACGACCTGTATCCGCGATTCCGTCCTCAGCCCGGTTTTTATGGCTACGGCGTGGGCTTTGCCGCCCTTGTAGAGGAATACCTTGTCCACGCCCATCTCGGGGACGACGGCCTGCGTCGGGATGGCGATGGCGTCGGGAATGTCGTGCATCCGGATCTTTACGCTTACGAAGCGTCCGGGCAGCAGCCTGCCCCGCGTATTGGGGTAGTGCGCACGCACCGAGAAATAGTGGGTATTCGGGTCGATCTTCGACTCGGTGGCATATACCTCGGCGTGGAACGTCTCGTTGTACCCCTCGACCGTGAACGTGAGGCGCGTCCCGGGTTTTATCTGGCTGGCGTAGCGCTCCGGGACGGAAAGGTCGATCTTCAGCGGCTTGATTTTGGTCAGCTTGGCCACCACGACGCTCGGCGAGGCATAGGCGCCTTCGCTGACGTTGCGCAGGCCGATCACGCCGTCGAACGGGGCGTGCAGCTCCGTGAGCGCGATGTTCGAACGCACGATGTCGATGTCGGCGTTGAGCATCGCCAGTTCGGTGCGGGCCTGTTCGTAGGCTTCCTGGCTGACGGCGTCCTTTTCGAGCAGGGCGCTCTGGCGGTAAACACGGTCTTCGGCCAGTTTGAGCTGCGCTTCGTAGCGCGACAGCTGTGCCAGCAGCGGTTTGTCGTTGACTTTGGCCAGCAATTCGCCCTTGCGGACGGTCGAGCCTTCCTGGAAGTTGATCGAGACGATCTTGCCCGAGGTCTCGAACGAGAGGTCTACCTCCTCGTCGGGGAGCAGGCTGCCCACCGAGGTGATTCCGTCCGTGAGGGTTTGCGGCCGCACGACGAGCCCGTTGACGTTCAGGACGCTGCTTTTCCGGGGTATGCTGATTTCCGACGGGTCGGCGTCGGCGGCTGACGAACTGCCGCGGTAGTGGTTGTAAACGACCAGCCCTGTACAGAATACTACGAGGATGACGGACGTGATGATCCATTTCTTTTTTTTCATACCGGAGAGGTTGTCTTTAATGAGGGATATGCAAAGATACGAAAAAACCCGCTATGCCTCCGCTGCCGGAAGGTATAATTGCACCCGTTCGTGGTAAAAACGGGGCCGGTTGCGGGTTCGTGTATGCCCGTTTCCGGCGAAACGGCAAAAAACGCCGGCGAAACGACCGGCACCCGCCGCATTCCCCTACTGTCGGGAGCAATACCTACATGTTATTATTCTGTCCCGAAAATTACCTAAAACAGGGAATTGCCCGGGCTCGGCGGGCACCTTAACTTTGCCACCGCAAACAAAATAAACGGAGAGCCTATGCGTCTTGGAATTTTACTGTTTACCTCTATTTTATTACTGGCGGGTGTTACCCTGCATGCGCAGGAAGCTGTGAACGCCCCTGAACCTGCGGCCGCGGCCGATTCGGCTGCCAATGCCGAGCTGAAGGCACAGCTGAAAGCCGAACTCCTGTCGGAGATCCGGGCCGAGCTCTCTTCCGAAGTGAAGACCGCCGTCAGCAAAGAGGCCGACAAACCCTCACGGCTGACCGTAGGCGGGTACGGCGAGGCCGTCATGACGCGCAATTTCTTCAGCGACAACTACCTGCGTTATATCAGCCCTGACAAGTACAAGAATGACAAAAGCCACGGCCGCTTCGACCTCCCGCACGTGGTCATCTACCTGGGCTACGATTTCGGGCGCGGCTGGTCGATGGGCACCGAGATCGAATTCGAGCACGGCGGCACGGAGAGCGCCTTCGAAACCGAATTCGAGGAGGGCGGCGAGTATGAGTCGGAGATCGAACGCGGCGGCGAGGTCGCCCTCGAACAGTTCTGGCTCCAGAAAAGCTTCAGCCCGGCCTTCAACCTGCGCCTGGGGCATATGATCGTGCCCGTCGGCGGGACTAACCAGCACCACATGCCCACCGAGTTCTTCGGGGTCTACCGTCCCGAGGGCGAGAATACGATCCTGCCCTGCACATGGCACGAAACGGGCATCAGCCTCTGGGGACGTGCCGGTGACTGGCGTTACGAGGTGATGTTCCTGCCGGGACTGGATTCCGACCGGTTCGGCGACAACGGTTGGGTCAGCGGCGGTGCCGGAAGCCCCTACGAATTCAAGATCGCCAATGCCTATGCCGGGGCGTTCCGCATCGACAACTACTCCGTCCCGGGCTTGCGCCTGAGCCTGAGCGGCTATGCGGGCAACAGTTTCAGCAATACCCTGAGTGCCAACCGTACCGGTGCGGACAGATACAAGGACGTGAAGGGTACGGTGATGATCGGCGCCTTCGATTTCCTCTACGATGCCCATAACTGGATCGTTCGCGGTAACTTCGACTACGGGCACCTGACCAATTCGGACAAGATTTCCCAGTTCAACCGCGATATGCCCAACGCATCGCCCTCGCCCAAGCAATATGTGGGTTCGGACGCCATCGCCACGGGGGTGGAAGCCGGTTACGACATCTTCTCGCAGATACGCAAGCTCAAGGAGAGGGGACACCGCTTCTACGTCTTCGGCCGTTATGAGTTCTACGATTCGATGTTCGATACCGCCAAGTCGGTGATCCGCCAGGACTGGTGCGGCCGCCAGCGGGTAGCCGTCGGGTTCAACTATTATCCGATCAGGAACATTGTCATCAAGGCCGAGTACGGCATCGGCCTGCTCCGGTCGTACGACTACACCGACTCCGCCACCGGGGAGACCCGCACGGGGCGTTTCAACAATGAGCCCTCCCTTTCGCTGGGGATCGCCTATTCCGGCTTTTTCAGACGTTAACCAAATCATAATGAGAATATGAAAAATCTGTTCAAAAATTCCGTTTATGCAGCCGCGGCACTCGTCCTGGCGCTCGGGGCCGCATCGTGCAGCGACAGCGACGGCGATTACACGTTTGCCGACGAGCGTGAAGAGGCGCTCAAGGATGCTGCCGTAGATTTCGTCGACAATAACGTGATTCCGACCTATAAGGCCCTGGCCGACGGGAGCATCGCCTTGCAGGAGGATTGCGAGGCCATGCTGGAGGCTTTCGACGCGGGAACCCTTACGACCCCGCTGGTGCAGGCCGCCTGCAACGACTGGATCACCACGCGCAAGCACTGGGAGCTCAGCGAGGCCTACCTTTACGGCGCTGCGGCCGATTACGACATCGACCCGCATATCGACTCCTGGCCGCTGGACGGCACGGCGCTTCAGAACCTGCTGAACAACAACAGTATGATGGCCGAGATCGAGAGGAATCCCGATTATGTCAGCGCCAATCTGGGTTACGGCCTGCTCGGGTTCCATGCGTTGGAATACATGCTTTTCGAGAATGCGGGCCCCCGCGCCCTCGGCAAATACACCCGTCCCCAGCTGGTATACCTGGTCGGTGTGGCCAACGATCTGTGCAACATGTGCGTACGCCTCGAAGCTTCGTGGGCGGGGCTGGACAATGTCACCGAAGAGAAGCAGACGATCCTGGGCGATGCCGAACTGGAGCCGACCTTCGACTACGGTGCTTCGATGCGCAATTCGGGGAAGGGCGGCAGCAAGTACCGCAACTATAAGGATGCCGCCGAGGAGATCATCCAGGGCTGCATCGACATCGCTACGGAGGTCGGCTCGCAGAAGATCGGCCGTCCGGCCAACGGAACCAGCTCCGAGGATATCAATTACATCGAGTCGCCTTACAGCCAGAATTCGAAGACCGATTTCATCGACAACATCATCAGCATCCGGAACACCTATCAGGGTATGACCTCCGGCGACGCTTCGGTGAGCGACTGGATCGAGGTGGTCGACCCCGTCCTCGATACGGAGGTTCGCAATGCGATTTCCACGGCGATCGAAAAGATCCAGGCCTGCCCGGCCCCGTTCGTCGACAACCGTACGGCACAGGCATGGAAGGATGCCGCCACCTATTGCAATAACGACCTTGTGAACGCGCTTACGAAGGCGCTGACGGCACTGTCGGTCGAAAAATAACCATTTTCAGCAATGAAAAAGCACTTGATTTACAGCCTGTGCATGTCGGCAGCCCTGATGGCTGCCGCGTGCGCTGATGACAAGGGGACGGATCCCGCCCCTGATCCGAATCCCGACCCCGTTCCCGAGGAGTATTACGCCGGCGGCAAGCTCGGCACGGCTTTCAACACCACGTCGGTGGCCTACGAGCAGCCTACGCCGGTCGTCGATGACGACGCCGCGATGACGCAGCGTTTCCTGAACGGCGAGGCGCTGTTCGAAAAACCCTTCACGGCCAACTCGTCGGGTGTGCGCTACGGCCTCGGGCCGCTCTATATCCGCACCTCGTGCCTGCACTGCCACCCGGGCTACGGCCACGGCAAGCGTATCGAAGGCGCGTTCAACACCAACCAGATCGGCAACGGCTACCTGCTGGTCATCACCGACGAGGACGACAATTACCTGACATCGCTCACCGGTATGCCGCAAACGCGGGCCGTGGCGCCGTTCAAAGCCCCGATCGACGAATCGAAGATCATGATCGGCTGGCAGGAGTATACCGACGAGTGGGGCAATAAGTTTCCCGACGGCGAGTCTTACAGCCTGATCTATCCCGAAGTGACGATCCCCGAGGACGCCTATTACGTACCGCTGATCGGCGCCAAGGGCGAGGTGCCCTATGCCAAGGTGCGCGTGCGCCTCGAATCGACCATCGGCATCTACGGTACGGGTTTGCTGGATGCCATTTCGGACAGCGACCTGAAAGCCGAGTACGTTCGCCAGGAGCAGAACGGCGTGCCGCTCAATCCCGCGATCTTCAAGAACGGCGAGTGGGTCAAGACCTACGGGACGACCACCCATCCGCTGCGCTATACCTATGCCCTGAGCCGCGGCCCGTTGCAGGATGCGGCGGGTGCCAATGCCATCTGGAACATCACCAACGTGACCCGCTCTGACCGCCGCTACCACTACATGACCGCTGCTTATGCCGAAGTAGCGTCGAAGGACGCCGATGTGCAGCGGGATTTCTACACGCTTTTCCCGGCGTGGAACAAGACGGGCGACGTTGCGCAGGATATTTACGACTATCTGATGAACAAGGAACTGCCTGTCGAGATGAGCGATGAGGACTATGTCGACTTCATGGTCTGGCACCGCGGTCTGGCCGTACCGGCGGCGCGTAACCTCGACGATGCGGACGTCAAACGCGGCAAGGCGCTCTTCACCGAGATCGGCTGTGCCACCTGCCACCGTCCGACCTGGACGACGGGCGACGATGTCTTTACCGACCCCAACGGTTTCTTTGCCGACGGCGACAGCCGCCTGCCGCGTTATCCTAATCAGAAGATCTGGCCCTACTCCGACATGGTGCAGCACCGGCTCTTCATGGTGAACGACATCCGCACGGGCTGGTGCCGTACGACGCCGCTCTGGGGCCGTGGCCTGAGCGAGAAGTGCACGGGCGCCAGCGACCGCCTGCACGATTGCCGTGCGCGGACGGTCATCGAGGCTATCATGTGGCATGGCGCGGCGCAGAGCGACGCCCGCTGGTCGGTCGAGAAGTTCCGCACGCTGAGCAAGGACGACCGCGACGCGGTGGTCGAATTCATCGAATCCATCTAACCCTTCCCGGATATGTGCGAAGCGCCGGTGCCCCGTGCATCGGCCTTTGCCGTGTCCGGACGATGCATTCACACACGAACGAACGGATGAAACTGTTGAAACGCCTTGCCTTCGGGCTGCTCGGAGCCGTGATGGCGGTGCTCGTTACGGCCACGGTACTTGAAAAGATATACGGTACGGATTTCGCCGCTGCGCATATCTACGGCGCGGGCTGGTTCGCCGCGCTTTGGGGTGCCCTCACCCTCGCGGCGCTGGCCTGCCTGTTCCGCCGGAAATTGTGGCGCAGGCCCGCCGTCCTGTTGCTGCACCTCTCTTTCGCGGTCATCCTCGCGGGGGCTTCCGTGACATGGCTCTTCGGCCGGCAGGGGACGTTGCACCTGCGCACGGGCGATCCCGGGGCGACCGCATTCGCCGGCCGTGACGGTTCGGAGCAAATACTGCCCTTCCGGGCCCGGCTGGACGATTTCCGCATCGAGTATTATGCCGGTACCCGTGCGCCGATGGATTTCATCAGCCTTCTCACCCTGACGGCCGACGACGGGTCGCTGCACGGTGAAGTCGGCATGAACCGCATCCTGGTTTTCCGGAATTACCGGTTTTACCAGTCCGCCTATGACGAGGACGGACGGGGTACGACCCTCTCCGTTTCGTATGATCCGTGGGGCATCGGCATCACCTATGCCGGGTACGGGCTGCTGCTCGTTTCCATGCTGGCGTTCCTGTGCGACAGGCGCGGGGGGTTCAGGCGGTTGTTGCGCAGCCCTGCGCTCCGCAAGGCGGCGCTGTGCCTTGTCCTCTGTACGGCGGCCGTACAGGGTGCCCGGGCGGCTGACACCTTGCCGCAGACGCTTCCGCGCGAGGTCGCCGCGGAATTGGGCGACCTGTATGTCTACTACAACGACCGTATCTGTCCGTTGCAGACCCTGGCTAAGGATTTTACGGTGAAACTCTGCGGGAAGAGCCGCTACCGGGGACTTACGCCCGAGCAGGTGCTTTCCGGCTGGCTGTTCTATTACGACGACTGGAAACGCGAACCGATGATCCGCATCAGGAGTGCCGGGGCACGCCGCCTGCTGGAGGTCGGCGGGCGTTATGCGCGGCTGTCGGATTTCCGCAACCGGGTCAACGAATACCGGCTCGAAGGGGCTGCCGGGCGTCCGGCGGGCGAGGCCGATGAGAAATTCAACATCATCGGGATGGTCTGCACGGGCAGTATGCTGCGGATTTTTCCCTATACCGACCCTTCGGACAGCCTGCTGCGCTGGGCGTCGCAGGTCGACGACCTGCCGCGGGAGCTGCCTCACGGGCAGGCGCTCTTTATCGGCCGGGCCATGAACTACGTCAGCGAACTGGTCGTAAAACGGGATTGGGCGGGGGTCGCAGGGGTGTTGCGCAAGATCCGCAACTACCAGCAGAAGGAGGGCGGGGCGCATATGCCTTCCGGGCTACGTTTCCGTGCCGAAAAACTCTATAACCGGCTCGATTGGTCGCTGCCGCTCGCCGCGGCATTCATCCTGATCGGGGTCGGAGGATTTCTCGATGCCTGCCGCCGGATGGTGCGCGGGCGGGCTTTCGGGGCGAAAACCCGGGGCTGGCTCCTTGCGGGCGTTGCCGCCGGAGGACTGTATCTTACGCTGATGCTGGCGCTGCGGGGCTATGTCAGCGGCCACTGGCCTGTTTCGAACGGCTATGAAACGATGCGCTTCATGGCATGGTGTACGCTGCTGCTCACGCTGCTCTTCGCCCGCCGCTTCCTGTTCCTGCTGCCTTTCGGTTACCTGATCGCCGGGCTGTCGCTGATGGTTTCGATGATGGGGGAGTCGAACCCTCAGATCACGCAGCTGATGCCGGTTCTCGACTCGCCGCTGCTCTGCATCCATGTGATGCTGGTCATGGCGGCCTATGCGTTGCTGGCGTTCGTCATGTTCGGCGGCGTGGCAGGGGTCGTCCTGCACCGCCGCGCCCGCGGGGCGGCCGCGCAGCTGCAGGCCGTCAGCCGGCTGATGCTCTATCCGGCCGTCTTCTGCCTCGCCGCCGGTATTTTTGTCGGTGCCGTCTGGGCCAATGTGTCGTGGGGACGCTACTGGGGCTGGGATCCCAAGGAGGTGTGGGCGCTCGTCACGTTGCTGGTTTATGCGCTGCCCCTGCATGCCGGATCCCTGCCGTGGTTCCGCCGGCCGTTGTTCTTCCATTGGTTCTGCATCGCGGCGTTCCTCTCGGTGCTGGTCACCTATTTCGGGGTCAATTTCCTGTTGGGCGGCATGCACAGTTATGCCGGATAGGGGAGCGGCGGCCCGGGGCGGGATGCCCCTTCCGTGCGTCCCGGTCGTCCCTATCGTATGGCGGGGCCGTCATTGCGCAGCCGAGCGGTAAACCGTTCCGGCAGCCGGGGCATGGCGCCGTGCTGCGAGCAGACGTGGGCCGCGACATCCACGGCCAGCCTGTGTGCTTCCCCGATGCCGAGCCCCAAGAGCAGGGCGGCCAGGAACGATGCCGTGAACGAGTCCCCTGCGCCGACCGTGTCGGCCACTTCGACCCGCGGCGTGGGGATATATGACCGGGTGTCGGAGGCGAATACCGAACTCCCGGCGGCACCGCAGGTGAGGATTACGATCCGCAACCCGTACCTGTCGAGCAGCGTGCGGCACTGCTCCCCGGGCTGCATCCCCTCCATGCCGAACATGCCGCCGACCACGGCCAGCTCCTCGTCGTTTATCTTCAGGATGTTGCACTTTCGCAGCGACTCTTCGACCACCTGCTGCGTGTAGAAGTGCTGCCGCAGGTTGATGTCGAAGACCTTGTATTGTCCCTCGCCGTCGGGCATCGTTTCCAGGAAACGCCCGATCGTGCGGTGCGATACGGAGCTGCGTTGTGCCAGCGACCCGAAGCAGGCTGCACGGGTGTGCCGGGCGAGCTCCTCGATCTGCGGGGTGAACGGGATGTTGTCCCAGGCTACGCCCTGCCGGATCTCGTAGCTGGGGATGCCCGCCCCGTCGAGCGTGACTTCGACCGTCCCGGTCGGGAACGGCACCGTTTCCAGCATATGTCCCACCCCTTTTTCGCGGAGCTGGTTGCGGAGTTCGCGTCCCGCCTCGTCGTCGCCGACGGCGCTGACCGCGCAGCTGCGCAGCCCGAACTGCGACATGTGGTAGGCGAAGTTCGCGGGAGCGCCGCCGATCTTCCGCCCTTCGGGCAGTATGTCCCAGAGTGCTTCGCCGATCCCGACGACCCACTCTGTCTTTCGGTTTGCTTCGGTATTCATTGTCGTTTGCGTTTGCTGCGAAGTTAACGGTTTTGCTCGATATTTTTCCGCTTGTGCGGTGTTTTTCTGCATGGGGCGAGGCATTTGGCCGTAATTTTCGTAGCATCGGGCCTGTCGTGCCGGGGCGCTTACCCATGGCGGGACGGACGAATTATGCCCGGAAAGTTTGTATTGAACGGCTTTTGTCTTATTTTTGTCTGACACAAAACCCGAAACCATGATGCTGCGAACCCTTCCCGCCCGATCCGGCTTCCTGTGGGTGCTTCTGGCGTGCATTTTCCTCGCAGGATGTACGCGGCACCCGAAATACTCGCTCCAGACCGAAGCGGCGCTGGAACGGCTGGATGCGGAACTTTCCCGCAAGGATCGTTACCAGCAGTGGCGGCAGGCGCAGAACGACAGCCTGCGCCGGGAGGTGGCGCGTGCCCGCAACGCCGGCGACCGGGCGTGGCGCCTGTTCGCCGTGTCGCAGAATTACGTGACCTACCAGCTGGATTCGGCGGCTTATTACGTCGACCGCCTTTACCGGCTGGCCTCTTCTGCCGGGTCGGGGGATATCCGCCGCATCGCCCTGCTTGCCGACATCGACGTCTGGCTGGGCCGCGGGCAGCTGGGGCTTGCCGAAGAACTTTTCCGCAGGATAGACACTGCCGGCATGTCCCCTTCGGAGTATGCCGCATGGCATTCGCGCTACTCCTCGATCGCTGCCCGGCGTGCGGCCGAAGCCGAGGACGGGGCTTCGCGGTCGGCATGGCGCGATACGGTGATGCGCGTCAGGCACATGTCCGTGCCCGGGCAGTCGGAGTGGACGCAGGCGCGGATCGCCGCCGCCGCTCTGCGCGACAGCGGCCGCTTCGCCGAGGCCGTACAGTTGCTCGAGCCCTATACGGCCAGGAATCCCGACTACCAGGAGCTGGCGCTTCTCTATTACGGCCTCGCAGGCATCGCGCGGGCGTGGGGCGACGACGACCTGCGGCTTTATTACTTGGCCGAATCGTCCGTCGCCGACCTGCGTGCCGGCACCCGTTCCTATGCCTCGCTGTACGACCTTGCGCTGCTGCTGTTCGACCGCAAGGATTACGACCGTGCGGCAGCCTATATGGGCAGCGCGTCCGATGACGCCATGCACTGCCGGTCGATGGTGCGCATACCGGTCTCCTCTTCCGCGGCCGTCAAGATCAGCGAGGCCATCTCCTCGAACATTGCCCAAAGGCAGGCCATGATGACCACGACGATCTGGTTGGCCGGTGTCTTCCTGGTCGTCCTCATCGGTATCCTCTGGTGTGTGCTGTGGCAGCACCGCCGCCTGCGCGGCAACCACCGGCAGCTGATCGACATGAGCGCCCAGTTACAGGCGAAGAACGACGAGATGCAGGCCAAGAACGACCATATCCGCGAGATCAACGGCGCGCTGGTCGACTCCAACCGGATCAAAGACCGTTACGTCTGCCACTATATCGACCTTTCCGTCCATTACATCAAGCAGATCGACACTTTCCGCCGCGAGGTCTGCCGCGTCGCCCGCAACAAGGGCGTCGACGAACTGGTGCGCTGGCTGAACACCTCGCAGGCCGTCAGCGGCGAATATGCGAAGTTCTACCAGTCGTTCGATTCCTCGTTCCTCGACATCTTCCCGCAGTTCATCGAACAGGTCAATGCCCTCCTGCAGCCCGAGTCGCATTTTGCGCCCCGCGCCGATGCATCGCTGACCACCGAGCTGCGGATTCTGGCGGCCATCCGGCTCGGGATTACCGACAGCGGACACATCGCTTCGCTGCTCAACTGTGCCTCGGCGACGGTCTATACCTACCGCACCAAACTCCGCAATGCGGCGCTGGATCGGGACAATTTCGAGCAGCAGGTGTCGCGGATCGGTCTCTGAACCTTCGGATAGTCTATATAATCCGGGGTGTGGATTCGGTTTTTAAAACCCTGATATGTTATGCTATATAGATTGTCAAACCTCTATATACTTCTATACGTGCGCTGGAATAATCATAAATAATAGGTATTTTTGTCCTAACCCCGGCCACGGAACCATTTAACCAATCATAATTATGCTGACTAAAACTTATTTTCGCAGAAAGCTCGCGCAAGCGTGCGGGCTGGGACTCGTGCTCTGCGCTGCCGCTGCATGTGCGCCACAACAGAATGTGCTGACCAAAGAGGAGATTGCCGACGGCTGGCAGCTGTTGTTCGACGGCAAGACGCTCGACCAGTGGAAGGACTACAACGGCGAAGAGCTGACCATGCCGTGGCATGTCGTCGACGGCTGCATCCAGGCCAAGGGCGACGGCAGCGACCTGGCAGGCTACATCGTTACGAAGAAACAGTACGAAAACTTCATCCTCGACTGGGACTGGAAACTCTCCCACGGAGGGAACAGCGGTATGATCTACCACGTGGTCGAAGACCCTTATTTCAAGGTACCCTACGTAACCGGCCCCGAATACCAGCTGATCGACAACGAGGGCTGGGAAGAAGTCAATGCCCCCAACAAACTCGAAGAGTGGCAGAAACTGGGCGTGGACTACGCCATGCACCTGCCCGATCCCGATTCGCTGTTCGTCAACCCGCAGGGCGAGTGGAACTCGTCGCGCATCGTCTTCGACAACGGACATGTCGAGCACTGGCTCAACGGCCACAAGATCCTCGAATTCGAAGCCTGGACGGACGACTGGTTCGCCCGCAAGCACAGCGGCAAATGGGAGACCGCACCCGAATACGGCCTTGCGCGCCGCGGTGTGATCTGCCTGCAGGATCACGGTTCGCCCGCTTCGTTCCGCAACCTGAAGATCAAGGAGCTGCCCCGCAAGGCCGGCCGCGAGGTCGAGCTGTTCAACGGCAAAGACCTGACGGGCTGGGAGGCCTACGGCACGGAGAAGTGGTATGTCGACAAGGACGGCAACATGGTTTGCGAGAGCGGCCCCGACAAGGAGTACGGCTACCTCGCCACGCGCGAATATTATAACGATTTCGACCTGACGCTCGAATTCAAGCAGCTGGCCAACGGTAACTCGGGCGTCTTTTTCCGCTCGTTCGTCGAGCCTCCCGTGAAAGTCCACGGCTGGCAGTGCGAAGTGGCCCCCAAGGGCTTCGATACGGCCGGTATCTACGAGTCCTACGGCCGCGGCTGGCTGGTTCAGATCCCCGATGAGAAGGAGGACATCCTGCGGGAGGGCGAATGGAATACGCTGCGCCTGAAAGTCCAGGGCGACCGCGTGCAGACGTGGCTCAACGGCGAAGAGATGGTCGACATCACCGACGCCAGGATCGGCGCCGCACAGGGGCGCATCGCCCTGCAGATCCACGACGGCGGCGGGATCAAGGTGCTCTGGCGCAATTTCCGTCTGACAACCTTATAATTACCACTAACCTGAACACGATATGAGTACCCGCAGGAATTTTCTGAAAACACTGAGCGGCATGGCGCTGCTGACGGTCGTCCCGCGCCATGTGCTCGGCGGCCCGAAACACGTGGCGCCGAGCGACCAGCTCACCAAAGGCATCATCGGCGTCGGCGGCATCGGCAAGAGCAGCTACCATTTCACCAGCACCAAGGAGTGCCGTCTGGTGGCGGTCTGCGACGTCGACAGCAAGCATCTCCAAAGCGCGCTCGACCTGGGCAAAAAGCGTTTCAACGAGACGTTGCAGTCCTATCGCGATTTCCGCCGCCTGATCGCCGACCCCAATGTCGACATCGTCCATATCGCCACGCCCCCGCACTGGCACGGCATCATGGCCGTCGAGGCCGCGAAGGCCGGCAAGGACATCTGGTGCGAGAAACCGATGACCCGCACCATCGGCGAGGGCAAGCGCGTCGTGGAGGCCGTCAAGCGCAACAACCGCATCTTCCGCCTCAATACGTGGTTCCGTTTCACGGATACCTTCTACGGCCTGGGCACCACCGTCGAGCCGCTCAAGAAGCTGATCGACAGCGGCCTGCTGGGATGGCCGCTCAAGGTGACCATCTCGGGCACCACCGGCTTCACCTGGAAATTCTTCTGGGTGGGCAAGGAGAACCTCGTCCCGCAGAGGGTTCCGTCGAATCTCGACTACGACATGTGGCTCGGCCCGGCCCCCTACAAGCCTTACAACGAACACCGTGTGCACCAGACTTTCCGCGGTTACTGGGATTACGACGGCGGCGGCCTGACGGACATGGGGCAACACTACATGGATCCCGTGCAGTACCTGCTGGGCAAGGACGAAACTTCGCCCGTGAAGGTCGAGGTCGACGCCCCCGAGCAGCACCCCGACGCCGTGGGTATCTGGCGTAAGATCGTCTATACCTACGACGACGGCTGCCAGATCGTCCTCGAAGGCGAAGGCTTCGAAAGCGGCGGCGACACGCCTTATATCGAAGGCCCGCTGGGCAAGGTCTATAAAGGGTTCCGCTGCACGATCCCCGACATCATGGAGAAACTGGCCGAGATGCCCGACCCTGCGCCGCAGAACACCGACTTTTTGGAATGCGTCCGCACGCGGAGCAAGTTTGCGCTCGATGAGCAGAAGGGACACCGCAGCTCGACGCTCGTGAACCTGGGTGCCTGCGCCCTGCGTTTGAACCGCACGTTGCATTTCGACCCCGACAAACAACTCTTCATCGGCGACGATGCCGCCAACCGACTGATCGACCAGCCGATGCGCGGCCCGTGGCATATTTAAGCACCAGTTACCATGAAAAAGATAATCATACGACTTTTTATACTGGGAGCATTGGCCGCCCTGCTGCCCGCAGGAGCCGCCGCCCAGCAACCGGATGCCCGCCAGCGCACGACGGAAACCATCGTCGCCGACGGACTCGCACAGCTTCCCGCAGCCGATGCCAAGGTTTTCAACCAGGTGATGGGCGAACTGGCCGCCACCGGAAGCAAGGGTGTCGAGATGATCGCCGCCATGCTCGTCCCTGCCGACAAGGGCAAGAACGCCACGTTCGAATACGCCCTTAACGGCGTGGTGGCCTATGTGACCGACCCGGCGCACGAAGCGCTTCGTGACGATGTCCGCAAGGGCCTGCTGGCAGCTATCGACCGTTGCGGCGACGACGCCAACCGGGCTTTCCTTTTCTCGCAGCTGCAATTCTGTTCGACGGCCGCCGATGCCGCCGCCATGGCCCGTTATCTGGACGACCCCTACCTGGCCGGCTATGCCCTCCGGGCGCTGGTCTCGACCCCGGGTACGGAAGCACTGCTGCTCGCCGAGGCCGGCAAGGACGACCTTACCGCCGCCCGCAAACAGGCGCTCGCTTACGCTTTCGCTGAAAAGCGGCTTGCCGCTGCCGAACCGTTTCTCCTGACATGGCTCGAAGGTGCCGATGCGCAGACTGCGGAGCAGATCTATAACGCATTGGCCGCCTGCGGTTCGCAGGCCTCGGTCAAGCCGCTGGCCGCTGCCGCTGCCAAGACCGGCTGCGCATGGAACGATGCCGGCGCTGCGGACGCTTACCTGCGCCTGCTCGCAAGGCTTGCCGCCGCAGGCGACGCCCGGGCCGTAAAGGCCGCCAGGGGATTGCTCAAATGCGACCTCCAGTACATCCGCGGCGGTGCGCTCGCGATTCTGGTCGATGCCCTCGGTGCCGGGAAGGCGATGCCTTACGTGCTGAAGGCCGTCGAGGAGGGGCCTGCCGAATACCGTTATGCCGCCCTGCAATCGCTCGGCAAAGGCGACGACAAACTTTTCGCACAGGTTGCAGCCGGCATGCCGCGCTACGATGCCGCTGCGCAGGCCGCCGTTATCGGATGGCTCGGGGAGTGCGGCGCCGTGTCGCAGGCCGATGTGATTACGGCCGCCGTAGCGTCGCCCGACGACCGCGTGGCCGAGGCCGCAATTGCCGCCTCGGGCCGTATCGGCGGCGGGAAGGCGCTTCAGGCTTTGGCCGGGGCGCTCGAAGGCCCGCATGCCGGTGCCGCGATGAAAGCCCTCCTGGCATTCAACGGACAGATCAACCCCGAAGTGGGGCGGCTGCTTGCGAAGGATGATGCCGCGGCACTCGTTCCTGCGCTCAAGCTGGCCGCTGCGCGCCGCATGTCCGCGGCCGCAGACCGGGTGTTCGCACTGCTCGGCTCCTCCGACGCGGAGGTTCGTGCCGCCGCGTATGGGGCGCTTCCCTTCGTCGCCCAGCCGCAGCACATGGATCGGCTTTCCGAATTGCTCGACGCTTCCGATGAGGCCCACACGGCCGCGATCCAGTCGGCGCTGATCCGCACCTCGGGGCAGCTCCCCGCCGACAGGCGGTACGGCGCCGTCGCAGGTTATATGAAGGCCTCGAAAACCCCTGCGCGTTACTATCCCGTGCTGGCGCAGAGCGGCACGCAGGAGGCTGTCGCCAGCCTGCTCGACGGGTTCCGCTCCGGGAACCGCGACGCGGCTTTCGCCGCCCTGCTGACGGTCGAAAATCCTGCCATGACCGATATCCTTTACGGAATCGCTGCCGAGCATCCGACGCTCACCGACCGCGCCCTCATGCGCTATGCCGACCTGGCTTCGCAGTCCGCCGTGACCCCGATCCGCCGCTACCAGCTTTACAGACAGGCTCTCGCACTCAGGCCTTCGGCCGCCGTGCAGGCCAAATTGCTCGGCTACCTTTCGGGCGTATACGCCCTCCCGGCACTGATGCTGGCCGCCGAATACCTCGACGATGCGCAGACCGCCGCCCCGGCCGCCGCGGCCGTGAAGACCATCGTTGCCAAGTGCAACCCGATGCCCGGCGGCGAAGCTGTCCGCAAGGCTTTGGAGCGGGCGCACGAGGTCTATAAGGAACTCGCCAAATCCGACGCCGACGCCGGGTATGCCGTGGATGAAATCACGGGACTGCTCGGTAAGATCCCGGCGGACGGATTCGCCGTGCTGCCGGCCGACGGGCTCGCGGGATGGACGGCCGTGGCCGTGAATCCTGCCGAGGCGAAGAGGCTGCCCGCCCGTCAGGTGGCGAAGCTCCGCAAAGCCGCCGACGAGGCGGTGGCTGCCAATTGGGGCGCTGCGAACGGCCTGCTCGAATTTGCCGCCAAGGCTCCCGCGACGATCGGGACTGAAAAGGAATACGAGAATTTCGAACTCTGGATCGAATGGCGTTCCGAGGGCGAGGCCGGCATGGCCGTGCGCTCGATGCCGCTGATCCGCCTGGGCGGTGCCGCCGGGACGGGGCTCGCGGACGGCAAGGCCGCCCGAACCGTTGCCGACAACGCTCCGGGGACGTGGAATACGCTCTATGTTAAGGTCGTGGATGATCGTATCACGCTGGTGGAGAACGGCGTGAAAGTTGCCGAAAATGCTGTGATGACGAACCTCTGCGCACCCGGCGGGCCGGTTTATGCACAAGGCCGTATCGAACTGGCCGGACAGGGTGCTCCCGTCGCCTTCCGAAACCTCTGGATCAACGAATTGCCGTCGACACCCGTCTTCTCCCTCCCGGCCGACGAGGCTGCCGCGGGCTACGAGGTGCTTTTCGACGGGCGTTCGCTCCACAAGTGGACGGGCAATACGACCAATTATGTGCCGCTGGACGGTACGATCGACGTGACGGCCACCTACGGCGGTTCGGGGAACCTCTACACCGTCGGGGAATACGGCGATTTCATCCTGCGCTTCGAGTTCCGGTTCCTCACCGAGGGCGTCAACAACGGCATCGGTATCCGTACGCCGATGGGCGTCGATGCCGCGTTCCACGGGATGGAGATACAGATTCTCGACCACGATGCGCCGATCTACAAGGGCATCAGCGATTACCAGCAGCACGGTTCGGTTTACGGCGTCATCCCGGCCGAGCGCGTGAAGTTCGGCGAGCTGGGTGAGTGGAATACCGAGGAGATACGTGCCGTGGGCGACCGCATTACGGTCACGGTCAACGGCCGGGTGATCCTCGACGGCAATATCCGCGAAGCCTGCCAGGGGCATAATGTTTCCGAGGACGGTTCGAAGGTCAATCCCTATACGGCCGACCACCGCAACCACCCGGGGCTTTTCAACAAGTCGGGCCATATCGGCCTGCTGGGCCATGGTGCCGGCATCCAGTTCCGCAACCTGCGTGTGTTGGATCTGGGCGCAGGCCGCAAATAACAACCGCCGGGGTCGCCTCCCGTCCGGATCTCTTTCCGGACGGGCGACCCCCGGGGGACGGCGCGGGAACTCTCCGCACCCGATCCCGAAACTTGTAACCTGTCGGGCGTGCCGCGCCGCAGCGGGTACGCCGCGGGCGGAGATTGAGCCCCGGCCGTGCGAATTGCCGCGCCGCCCGATATAACCTTTTGGAGGATTCCGATGAAAAACGAACCGACCGTTTCCCGCCCCGTGCGGATTGTGGTGATAGGAGCCGGGAACCGGGCCAATAAGTACCTCGAATATGCCCGCCGGTATCCCGACCGGCTGCAGCCCGTCGCCGTCGTCGATGTGAACGACCTGCGCCGCCATGCCTTCGCCCGGGATTTCGGACTGCCAGCCTGCAGGAGCTATGCGCATTACGACGACTTCTTCGCCGATGGTGTCGAAGCTGACATGGTGCTGATCTCGACCCCCGAGAACGTCCATTTCGACCCGGCGGTCAAGGCCATCGACGCGGGATACCACATCCTGCTCGAAAAGCCGATCGCCCAGCACCTCGAAGAGTGCCGCGAAATCGCCCGCCGCGCCCGCGAACGGGGCGTGATGGTCGGCGTCTGCCATGTGCTGCGCTACCATCCCTATTTTGCCAAGATCCGCGAGATAGTCGCCTCGGGCGAGCTGGGGCAGGTCGTCTCGGTCAACCATACCGCCGCCGTGGGTCTCGACCGTGCCACGCACAGCTACGTGCGCGGGATTTTCCGCCGCGAGCGGGAGTCGAATCCGATCCTGCTGGCCAAGTGCTGCCACGACATCGACTTCCTGCTGTGGCTCACCGGCGCGCATTGCCGCAGCCTGTCGTCCTTCGGCTCGCTGCGCTGGTTCCGTGCGGAGAATGCCCCCGCAGGTGCGGGGCGCCGCTGCCTCGACTGCGCGATAGAGTCCGCCTGTCCCTTTTCGGCACGCGACCTCTACTATGTCCGCCGCGACTGGGTGGCGAACTTCGATGTCCCCGAAGGCAAGACCCTCGATGAGACCATCCTCGAGGAGCTTCGCACCGGGATCTACGGCCGTTGCGTCTACCACTGCGACAACGACGTGGTCGATCACCAGCTGCTTGCGATGGAGATGGAGGGCGAGGTGACCGTGAGCCTTTCGATGGAGATGTTCACGGCCGACGATTTCCGCAAGACGCACGTCCGCCTGACGGGCGGCGAGATCGACGGCGACGAGAGGATGCTGCGCGTGCGCAGGTTCCGCGGCGGCGACGAGCGAACTTACGATTTCTCGGATATCGTAGGGCAGCCGTTCCATGCCGGTGCCGACCTGCATCTGATTGGGGATTTCATCCGGGCGCTCCGCGATCCGGGCTATCCGTTCCTGACGACCATCGAGGATTCGATCGAAAGCCACCGTATCTGCTACGACGCCGAGCGCAGCAGGCGCACCGGGACGACGATCCGCGTCGACGGGACGAAATAACGCACTGCGGAAAAGGCCGGATGTCCGGCCTTTTCCATTTTTAGCACCGTCTTTGCTACCTTTGCCGGAAACGGCCTCCCATGGAAATCCTCTATCGATGGATCGACGGCATCAACGACGTGCTGTGGTCATACCTGCTGGTCGCACTCCTGCTGGGGTGCGCCGTCTGGTTCACGTTGCGTACGCGCGGCGTGCAGTTTCGTATGCTGGGTGAGATGGTGCGCGTGCTGGGCGAGTCGGCCGGAAGCGGCCCCCGGGGCGAGAGGCATGTCTCGTCGTTCCAGGCATTCGCCGTGTCGCTGGCCAGCCGCGTCGGCACGGGCAACCTGGCGGGCGTCGCCACGGCGATCGCCGTCGGCGGGCCGGGCGCCGTGTTCTGGATGTGGGTCATCGCCCTGCTGGGCGCGTCGAGCGCCTTCGTCGAATCGACCCTCGCTCAACTCTACAAACGCAAGGGGCGGGACTCCTATATCGGCGGCCCGGCCTACTACATGGAACGCGGACTGGGCAAACGCTGGATGGGCGTCCTCTTCGCCGTGCTGATCTCCGTGACATTCGGTTTCGCCTTCAACTCGGTGCAGAGCAATACGATCTGCGCGGCCTGGGAGGGTGCTTTCGGCTTCGACCACCATTGGGTCGGCGCCGGCCTGGCGCTGCTCACGCTGCTGGTCATCTTCGGAGGCATCCACCGTATCGCCCGGGTGAGCGGGGTGGTCGTCCCGGTCATGGCACTGGGGTATATCGTCCTTGCGCTGGGCGTCGTGCTCTTCAATTTCCGGCGGTTGCCCGAGGTCGTGGAGCTGATCGTCGCCAATGCCTTCGGCTGGGAGCAGGCGATGGGCGGCGGTGCCGGCGCAGCGCTCATGCAGGGCATCAAGCGCGGCCTGTTCAGCAACGAGGCGGGCATGGGCTCGGCGCCGAACGTAGCCGCAACGGCCCATGTGTCGCACCCGGTCAAGCAGGGGCTGATTCAAACCCTCGGGGTCTTTACCGACACGCTCGTGATTTGCACCTGCACGGCCTTCATCATCCTCTTCGGCGGAGTCCCCGATGCTTCGCTGTCGGGCATACGGCTTACGCAGGCGGCGCTGGTCGGCGAAATCGGCCCTGCGGGCAGTGTCTTCGTCGCCGTGGCGATCTTCCTCTTCGCCTTCAGCAGCATTATCGGGAATTACTACTACGGCGAGGCCAATGTCCGGTTCATCACCCGCCGCCCCTGGGTACTGACCCTTTACCGGGTGCTGGTCGGTGCGATGGTGCTGTTCGGGGCGCTCGCCACGCTCGACCTGGCCTGGAGCCTGGCCGACATCACGATGGCCTTCATGACCCTCATCAACCTCGTGGCGATCGTCCTTCTCGGGCGCCAGGCGTTCCTGTTGCTGGCCGACTACGTGGGCCAGCGGCGCCGCGGCATCAAAAACCCGGTCTATACCCGCGACCGTATCCCCTCGCTCGAAGACAAGGCGGAGTGCTGGTAGCACCCCGCCCCGTAAGGCATGCCCGGAACCGGGCTATTGTACGAACCGCCGTGTCACGCGGAAACGCTGCATGGCCGCCACCACGAGGTAACTTGCGGCGAAGGCGAGGCATGCGATCAGCAGGATGCGCAGGAGCGTCGGCAGTGCCGGGATCCGGGCGACGAGGTCATAGCCCGCCTGCACGAGGATGAAGTGGCAGAGGTAGATGCCGAACGTCGCGCCTGCCAGCCGCGAGAGCCATGCGCGGGGCTTGAAGTCCAGCTTGCGCACGATGACGAAAACCGGGTAGGTCATCATGAAGACGTTGATGCCCGCGAAATACCATACGATCTCAAGGTACGCGTAGTTGCCCGGGAAGTGGTTTTGCAGGGCGACGTATCCGAAGGCCGTGATCAGGTAGCCCGCAATGAACATCGGGATGCAGACGGCCAGTGTCCGGCGCCAGTCCCATGCGGGCGGGAATTTCACCAGGTAGTAGGCCAGCACGAGGTAACCCGCGAAGCCCGAGACGTAGTAGAACGTCCCGAATTCGTTCCAGTCGCAGACGCCGTAGAGCCCCATGTTTCCGAAATTCCCCGTGTAGCCCAGCATCGGCGCGAACATCTTGGCGTAGGGCAGCAGTAGGGTCACGCCCCATACGCCGAGCAACGTTTTGAGTTCGCTGCGCGAGGCCCTTTCGAGCCATGCGCTGATCACGGGCATGATCAAATACAGCCCTGCGAGCATGTAGAGGTACCACAACGGCGTAGTGTCGAACGTGAAATTGAATACGAATGTCCAGAGTTTGTGCAGCGTGGCGCCCCAGGTGAAATTTTCGGGGTCGATCGCCGGGCTCTGGCTTGCGGTGACGTAATTGAGGTAGACGTAATAAAGCAGCGGCAGCACGACCGACCAGAAAACGAGTGCCGCGAGAATGCGTCCGATGCGCTTGCGGTAGAAGCCGGCGAGGCCGGTTTTCACCGGGAGCAGCAACACGCCCGTCATCATGACGAACAGCGGCACGCAGCAGCGCACGAAACTGCCCGAAAAGGCTCCGGTGAGGAATGCGGCGCGGTCGTTGTCGAACTGGCCGACAAAGGGGTCGCAGCAGTGCGAAAAGACCACCAGGAAGCAGGCGGTCACGCGCAACAGGTCTACCCAGCCGATGCGTTCGCGGGCCGGGGCGTTCGGGTTGGGAAGTCGGGTCTCCATCTGTTTGTCGGGGTTAATCGGATTTTTGCGAAGATACGAAAAAAAGCGCGCCGCCACGATTTTTTTCGCAGCGGTGCGCCGTTTTTTGTGCCGGGACGTGCGGTTTTTTATGCCCTGCCGTCCTGTTCGGGGCCGGAATACACCGTCTTGCCCGCCATTGCGTCCTTGTTCGGGCATTCGGTTTTTGCCTCCCGGCTCTTTCGTCAGAGCTCTGGCCTGCCGCCCCTTGCGCTTCAGCCATTACGTCCCAGCCCTTGCCTTCCGGCCCTTTCGTCCCGGCTCTTACCCCGCCCCTTGCGTCGGAGCCTTTGTCTCCCGGCTGTCCTTGCGCCGGGACGCACGGTTCGCCGCGCCCGGTGCCGCCTGCCGGTCAGTTCACGACGACCGTCGGGAAATATTCGCGGAAAAGCGCCGCGGCACGTTCCGACTGTTCCGGGGTGTTCTCCTGTACGCCTGCGAGCCTGTACTCTTTGCCCATTGCTTCGTACTTGTGGACGCCGAGCGTGTGATAGGGCAGTATCTCTACCCGCTCTACCTGTTTGTAGCCGCCCAGCCGTTCGCCCAGCGCGCGGATGTCGGCCTCGGCGTCGCTGTAACCCGGCACCAGTACGTAGCGCAGCCAGAACGGCTTGCCGTGTTCTTCGAGCCATGCCGCCGTGCGGAGCGTCTGGGCGTTGTCGCGCCCCGTGAGCGTGCGGTGGCGCTCCGGATCGGCCTGCTTGACGTCGAGCAGCACCAGGTCGACCAGCCCCAGCAACTCCTCGACCGCCGGGTTCCAGATGCCGCCGTTCGAGTCGAGGCAGACGTGGATGCCCGCCCCGTGCAGCTGCCGCACGAGCGGCACCAGCGCCGCGGCCTGGAACGTCGGCTCGCCGCCCGAGAAGGTCACCCCGCCGCGCCGTCCGAAGAACGGTTTCTGGTCTGTGGCCATGCGCAGGATCTCTTCCGCAGGCGTGGGCTTTCCCCCGCAGGCGTCGATCGTATCGGGGTTGGCACAATAGAGGCAGCGGAAATTGCAGCCTTGCAGGAAAACGACGAGCCGGAGTCCCGGCCCGTCGAAAGTTCCCATCGATTCGTAGGAATGTATTCGAAGCATAATCTGAATATTGTCGCCCTGCTCGCGGTTGGTCGGCGTAATCTGCGGCCTGCAGGCCGCAATTTATAAATCCGACCCCACTCCGTACCCCTCCCTTGAGAGGGGCTTGTGTCCGCCTGCGGCGGAAATCCGGTGTGGTGTGGCGCGGCAGTGGCGGCTGAAAATTTACATCCTCTCGTGGAAGCTGCGGCTGATGACCTCCAACTGGTGTTCGCGGCTCAGCTTGGTGAAGTTCACGGCATAGCCCGATACGCGGATCGTCAGCTGCGGATAGTTCTCGGGATGCTCCATGGCGTCTTCGAGCATCGCGCGGTTCAGCACGTTGACGTTCAGGTGGTGTGCGCCCTTCGTAAAGTAACCGTCGAGCATCGTCACCAGGTTCTCGATCCGCTCCTCTTCGGTCGGGCCCAGCGATTTGGGGACGATCGAGAAGGTGTTCGAGATGCCGTCCTGCGAGTCGCGGTAACGGAGTTTGGCCACCGAGGCGAGCGAGGCGATGGCACCGCTCTTGTCGCGTCCGTGCATCGGGTTGGCACCCGGTGCGAAGGCCACGCCCTTGGCGCGTCCGTCGGGCGTCGCGCCGGTTTTCTTGCCGTACATCACGTTCGAGGTGATGGTCAGCAGCGAAAGCGTCGGGCGGGCGTTCTTGTAGACGGGCAGTTTCTTGAGCTCCTCGCTGAAGAAGTACACGAGGTCTACGCCCAGGTGGTCTACGCGGTCGTCGTTGTTGCCGAAGCAGGGGAATTCGCCCTGGATGTCGAAGCCTTCGCTGAGCCCCTCGGCGTTGCGGCGGGTGGTCACCTTGGCATATTTGATGGCCGAGAGCGAGTCGAGGGCGATCGAAAGCCCCGCTACGCCGTAGGCGAGGTTGATGCGCGGGTCGGTGTCGACGAAGGCCATCTGCGCCTTCTCGTAGTAGTACTTGTCGTGCATGTAATGGATGATGTTCATCGCCTCGTTGTAGACGCGGGCGATTTCGGTCAGCACCATCTTGTAGTTGCGCATCACCTCCTCGAAGCGCAGCGGGCCCTCCGAAAGGGCGGGGATGCCCTTGACCATCAGCGTGCCGGTGTTCTCGCAGCGGCCGCCGTTGATGGCCAGCAGCAGCGCCTTGGCCAGGTTGCAGCGCGCGCCGAAGAACTGGATCTGGCGGCCGATGTCCTGGTACGATACGCAGCAGGCGATGCCGTAGTCGTCCGAATGGCGCACTTCGCGCATCAGCTCGTCGTTCTCGTACTGGATCGAGCTGGTGTCGGCCGAAACCTTGGCGCAGAAATCCTTGAATCCCTGCGGCAGGTCGGGGCTCCACAGGATCGTGAGGTTGGGCTCGGGCGACGGGCCGAGGTTGTAGAGCGTCTGCAGGAAACGGAACGAGGTCTTGGTCACCTTCGTGCGGCCGTCGTTGAAACGCCCGCCGATGGCTTCGGTCACCCACGTCGGGTCGCCGGCGAAGATGTCGTTGTAGGACTGCATCCTCAGGTGGCGTACCATGCGCAGCTTGATGACGAACTGGTCGATGAGCTCCTGTGCGAACACCTCGTCGATGTTGCCGTGCGCCAGGTCGTATTCGATGAAGATGTCGAGGAACGACGACACGTTGCCCAGCGACATCGCGGCGCCGTCCTGTTCCTTCACGGCTGCGAGGTAAGCCATGTAAACCCACTGCACGGCCTCTTGTGCCGAATGCGCCGGGCGGCTCAGGTCGAGCCCGTAGTATTCGCCCATCGTGCGGATCTCCTTCAGCGCCTTGATCTGCTCGGCGACCTCTTCGCGTAGGCGGATGCGGGCGTCGGTCATCGGGCCGGTCAGGTTGCGCAAGTCCTGCTGCTTGGCTTCGATCAGGCGGTCGGTGCCGTAGAGCGCCAGGCGGCGGTAGTCGCCGATGATGCGGCCGCGGGCGTAGTTGTCGGGCAGGCCCGTCAGGAAGCCCAGCGAACGGAACGAGCGAATCTCCTCGGTGTAGACGTCGAACACGCCGTCGTTATGCGTCTTGCGGTAGTGGGTGAAAATATCCCTGACCTTCTCGTCCACGTCCACGCCGTTCTCCTTGCAGGCGCGCGATACGACGTTGATGCCGCCGAAGGGCTTGATGGCCCGCTTGAGCAGCTCGTCGGTCTGCAGGCCCACGATCAGCTCCTGTTCCCTGTCGATATAACCCGCCTTGTGCGAGGTGATGGTCGAGACGGTGGCATTGTCCAGCGAGCGGACGCCGTTGTTGTTCCGCTCCTCTTCGAGCGCCTTGAGGCAGAGGTTCCAGATGTGCTTGGTACGTTCGGTAGGGCCCTGCAGGAAAGTGGCGTCGCCCAGGTAGGGGGTGATGTTCGTCTGCACGAAGCTCGTGACGTTGATTTCCTTGCTCCAAAGCCCGTCGATAAAGGTTTTGTTCAATTCCATAGAATGTTATTCAAAATGAGATTAAAATTGTCGTATTTGGGAGCCACAAAGGTATGTTATTTTTATCACAATACCGAAATCTTCGGAGTATTTTCTTAAAAAAACTTAAAAAATACCTAACAATAGGGAGCTTCCGCCCGCGGGTTTGCACGGGGCGGGATTATTGCGTAGTTTTGCGGGAGTAAAATATCCCCGTTATGGAAGAGCTGACACTTACCACCCCGGCGCTGCTGTTCTCCGCCGTTTCGCTGATCCTGCTGGCCTATACCAACCGGTTTCTTTCTTATGCCCAGCTGGTTCGCACGCTCAAGGAACAACACCTGCAACACCCCTCGAAAGTCACCCGTGCGCAGATCGACAACCTGCGCCGCCGCCTGCACCTCACGCGTACGATGCAGATCCTGGGTGTCACGAGCCTGTTCCTGTGCGTGGTGACGATGTTCCTTCTCTACGTCGGCCTGATCCTCCTTTCCGCCTATGTCTTCGGTGCGGCGCTGTTGCTGCTGATCGGGTCGCTCGGCGTGTCGATTTGGGAAATCCAGATTTCGGTGCGTGCGCTGGAGATCCACCTGCACGACATGGAGAAATAATTCGCCGGTCTTGTCCGGTTGCGCGCTGGTCTCCCTTTCCACAGGGAGACACCGGGGAATTGTCCCTATGACCGCGGCGGTTCCGCTTCCCATGCCATATCCCTGAAAAAACGAAGATGCCGCGACATCCCGTCACTGCATCTCCCACTAACCTACTTATGTAACCTAAAACCAACTTGGAAACCTTCTTCCGGTTCCCACGTTGCAAAGATACGGGGCCGTCGTTACGGGCGAATGACGGCCCCGTTACGTTCCGGCGACAAATGCCGCCCTGTCCGGGAAAATCCTCCGGCGGGACGGATTGCCGGCCGCTTTTTGCGGGTGCCGCTTTTGCGGGGCGGCCTGTCGTATTCCGGCTGCGTTTGCCGGGGCGTTCAAAAAACCCTCCTTCGAAAAGGAGGGTTCGGGTGGATTCCGTATAGGTGCCCCGTGCTATTTTTTGTGCTCCAAAAAATAATGCTGCGACTTGAGCAGGTTGCGGGCCTGCAGGATCATCGTTTTGGTTTCGTTGAGGATCGTCAGGTAGAGGACGCTGGCGCGTGTGCTCACCGTCTCGTCGCCGTTGATGCGGCGCAGCTGGCTCTTGATGGCCTCGACGATCGTGTCGAAGAGTTTGTCGCGCATCTCCAGCACCATGTCCAGGTCGGAGAAGTCCTTGGTGCGCAGCATGTCGTTGATCTTGTCGAAGATCGCTTCCACCTGGTCGTTCACGCGCATCAGGTCTACGATCTGCTCCTTCGTGAGCCCCTCGTGGTGGTTGTTGATGTGCTCGTATGCCGGGCGTGTTATGTGGATCAGCGCCTTGGTCACCTCCGAGAGGTAATCCACCACCTGTACGTAGAAATGTCCCGTGTCGATGTCGCACTGTTGCAGTCGCCGCAGCGTAGGCATGATGCCGTACTTGCGGTCGCGCGCCTCTTCGAAGAGCTTGTCCGACGACTGTACCATCTCCTTGAGTACCTTGCGGTTCTCCTTGAATACCGCCACCAGCGTACGGTTGTAGATGCGCGTCACGTGCTCCATCGTCGTGCAGACCTCGCCGATGCAGACGCAGAGCACCTCGTCCGGGGTCTCGGCCTTGACGACGGGCGATTCTTTGGTTTCGGCGGCCTTGAGCTGCTCGACGTTGCGGTGGCTGCGAACCAGCAGCCATGCGCAGAGTGTGACGAGTACCGTCACGGCGATCCAGCCGCCCCACAGCAGGAGCAGTGTCACGCCGAAGGCGATCAGGAATCCGCCGAGCGCCGTGATGAACCAGCCCGAGATGACGGCCATCACGCCCGTAATGCGGTATACGGCGCTCTCGCGTCCCCAGGTGCGGTCGGCCAGCGACGAACCCATGGCCACCATGAATACCACATAGGTCGTCGACAGCGGCAGCTGGTACGAAGTGCCGATGGCGATCAGGATCGATGCGGCCGTGAGGTTCACGACGGCGCGGATCATGTCGTACGGCGCCGACGAACGCTCCTCTGCGGGCAGCGGTTCGAACCTCCGGTCGATGGCCTTCTGCATGCGGACGGGGATCAGCCCCGTCCACATCGTGTTGAGTACCAGTGTGGCACGTACCAGGCTGCGCGAAATGAACGTCGAGCCGAAGCGCTCTTCACCCTCGTGCTGCGAGGCGAGCGACAGCTCGGTCTCGGTGACATGCTGCGATTTCTTCGAGAAGAACAGTGTCAGCACCATCACCAGCCCCGATGCCAGCAGCAGCAGGAAATTGGCGCGTGCCGGTTCGGCCAGTTCGCCCATCATGATCGACTCGCTGCCGGCTTCGCGGGCGATCTGCCATGCGTCGTAGCTGGCCAGCGGCACACCGATGAAGTTCACCAGGTCGTTCCCCGCGAATGCCAGCGCCAGCGCGAAGGTGCCCGAAAGGATCGTGATGCGCATGATGTTGAGCCGCATGCGCTGGAACAGCCACAGCACCACCGACGATGCGGCCCAGAATGCCAGCAGCGTTACCAGCACGTGTTCCCCGACGTAGTCCGCCACCGACGTGGGGATCAGCCCCGAGCTTTTCAGTCCCTTGAACAGGGCGAAATAGAGGATGCCCGCCAGCGAGATGCCGCACCATACGGCTCCCCAGCGGCGGAACACCGGTGCGAAGCGGAACGAGAAGATCAGCCGCGAGACGTACATGAACAGCGACCCGGCGGCGAATGCCAGCGCCACGGAGAGCAGGATGGCCGCGATGATGGCCATGGCCTTGCCCGTGTTGATGTATTGCGAAAGGTCGGCTATGGAAGCCCCGGCGTCGCCCCAAATATGGAACAGCGCCGCCGCGACCCCGGCGCCCAGCAACCCGAAGACCATCGACACGGTGGTCGACGTCGGCAGCCCGAGCGTGTTGTAGAGGTCTAACAGCAGGATGTTGCCGAGCATCATGCCCAGGAAGAGCATCATGATCTCCTGGAAGGAGAATTGCCCGGGGTAGAATACGCCGCTTCGGGCGACCTCCATCATGCCGCTCGACGTGAGCGTCCCGACGAGGATGCCTGCGGCTGCGATCCAAAGTATGACGCGCCGCGGGGCGACTTTCGACCCCAGGGCCGAGTTGAGGAAATTGACCGCGTCGTTGGCCACGCCCACGACGATGCCCATCACGGCCAGCAGGCCCATGATGATTACGATACAAGTGAATAGGGGACTCATGGTTTGTTCTGTTTCTGGATTTTTCCGCCGTAAAGGTCTGAAACAAATATTACAAAAACGTTACAGTCCGGTTGCGCCCTTATGAATGTTTGCGCAGGGTGAAAACGAATTCCAGTCCGCCGCGTTCGCCGTTGCGTACGGTGATCGTCCCGCCGTGGATCACGACGGCGTTTTTGACGATCGAAAGCCCGAGTCCCGTGCCGCCCAGCTTGCGCGAGCGCCCCTTGTCGATACGGTAGAACCGCTCGAAGAGGTGCGGGAGGTGTTCTTCGTCGACGCCGATGCCGTTGTCGGCGAAAAGTATCGTGCATGCCTCTGCCGTGTCCGAAAGCAGGCGGATGAAGATGTCGCGCCCGCCCGAGTAGGCCGCGGCGTTGTCCGCCAGGTTGCGGAAGACGGAACTCAGCAGCGAGGGGTTGCCCTCGACCTCGACCGGGCCTTGGAAATCGCAGTTCACGCGCAGCCGCTGCCCCTCGGGGCGCAGCTCCATGTCGGCCCTGACCTCGTCGATCAGGTCGTTCAGCACCACGGGTTCCTTGCCGATGAGCTCCCTGCCCTCGTCCATGCGCGTGATGGTCGAGACGTCGGAGAGCAGGTGCCGCAGCCGTTCGACCTGCGCACAGCTCTTTTCGAGGAACGCCGTGCGTTTCTCCGCCGTCAGGCAGGGGTTGGCCAGCAGCGTTTCCAGATAACCCTGTATCGCGGCCACGGGGGTCTTCAGCTCGTGGTTGATGTTGTTGGTGAGTTGTTTCTTGATACGGATCTTCTCCTGCTCCTCGTGCAGCGCCAGGGCATGTTCCCGGTCGCGGTCGGCTGTCGTGCGTTGCAGGCGGGCGTAGAGGCGGATGATGTGGTTCGAGATGTCGCCCAGCTCGTCGTGGGGGAAGGTCTCTTTGTCGTCGATCCGCTCGCCCCGCTCGGCGTGCTCGGCAAATTCGTTCAGGCGTGTGATGTTGTGCCCCAGGCGGCGGGTCGTGAAGTAGGCCGCAATGCTCATCAGCAGCGTGACGCCCAGCATGAACCACAGGAATTCCCAGTCGGCCGCGAGTACTTCGCGCAGCGAAACGGAGTAGGGGACGGCCGAGCGGACGATGATCCCGTCGCCCTTCATGGCCGAATAGAAATAGTATTGGTCGGTGCTTTCCGAGTGGCGGTGGATGGTGTAACCGGTGCCATGGGCGATCGCTTCGGTGACTTCGGGGCGCCCGAGGTGGTTGGCTGCGGGCAGCGAGTCGGCCGAGTTGTCGAACAAGACGCGCCCGTCGTCGTCGATGACCGTTACGCGCAGGTCGCCGTAAGGAAGGGGATGGCCGGTGAGGAATGCCCTGGGTGCGGTGCCCTCGCCGAGTGCGTCGAGCAGGCGCAGGTTGAAGAGTTGCAGCCGGGCATCGAGCCGCTCGGCCTTGAAGCGCTTCTCGCGGCTGTATTGGAAGGTGACGAAGCAGGCCACCAGCGCCCACGAGAAGGCGAACAGCAGCAGGAACAGCCGCCTGTGGTAGGAAAACCTATTCCTCAAAACCGTAGCCATAGCCCAGGCGTGTTACGATGTGTTCCCCATAGGGGCCGATCTTGCGGCGCAGGCGCGTGATGTTCACGTCGATGGTGCGGTCGAGCACGATTACCTCGTCGCTCCACACCTGCCGCAGGATCTCTTCGCGCGAGAATATCTTGCCGCGCGAGGAGAGCAGCAGCGCCAGGATCTCGAACTCTTTTTTGGTCAGCGCCAGCGGCTCCCCGTCGATCGTGCAGACCTTGCGCGTGAGATCCATCCGCAGCCCTTCGAACGCCACGGCCTTCTCTTCGGCGGCCGGCTGTGCCGTGCGGCGCAGCACGCTGCGTACGCGTGCCAGCACTTCGCGGATGGAAAAGGGCTTGGCGATGTAGTCGTCGGCCCCGATGTTGAGTCCTGCCACCGTATCGTCCTCGGTGTCCCTGGCCGTGCAGAAAATGATCGGCACGCCTGCCGTCTCGGGGCGGGACTTGAGCTGCCGCGCCATCTTGAATCCGCTCGTTTCGCCCATCATGACGTCGAGCAGGATCAGCGAATAACGTTCGGGATGCATGTCGAGCGCCTGTTCGGCGCTGTAAGCCACGTCGACCTCATAGCCCTCGACCTCGAGGTTGAACTGCAGAATCTCACACAGCGATTCTTCGTCGTCGACTACCAGGATTTTGTACTTTGTCATAACTGTTACGGATTGGAATCCGGCTCAAAAGTACGTAACAAACCGCTTTTTGCACCTCCCGTGCCGCATATTTAACCGAAATGTAACAGACTCTCACTCACCCAGCACGGCCATTTGCTGCCGGATCGACTCCTCGTGGATGGCCTGCAGGACGGAGCGCATGAATTCCCGGTCCATACCCATCCGGATAGCCTGATCCGCCCGTCGGGCCAGCAGTTCCTCGTAGCGCTGCGCCTGCAACACGGGCATGTTGTGCTCCTTCTTGTACTGCCCGATATCGCGCGAGACGCGCATGCGCCGCGAGAGCAGTTCGAGCAGTTCGTCGTCCAGCTTGTCGATCTGCGACCGCAGTTCGGTCAGGCTTTCGGTCGTGGCGTTGGTTTCGCGGATCACGAGGTTGCGGCAGATGTAGGCCAGTCCCTGCGGCGTCACCTGCTGCGCCTTGTCGCTCCATGCGCAGTCGGGCGAGCAGTGGGCCTCGATGATCAGCCCGTCGAGCCCCAGGTCCATGGCCTGCTGCGAGAGGGGGGCGATCAGCTCGCGGCGCCCGCCGATATGGCTCGGGTCGCAGAATATCTGCAGCCCCGGGAGGCGGCGGTGCAGCTCGATGGGGATCGACCACATCGGGTGGTTGCGGTAGAGGCTTTTGTCGATCGACGTGAACCCGCGGTGGATGACACCCAGGCGGCGGATGCCGGCGTTGTAGATGCGTTCCACGCCGCCGATCCACAATTCGAGGTCGGGACTCACGGGGTTTTTCACCAGCACCGGGATATCGTGCCCGCGCAGCGCATCGGCGATCTCCTGCATGGCGAACGGGTTCGCCGTCGTGCGGGCCCCGATCCAGATCATGTCGATGCCGCCTTCTATCGCTGCCAGGACATGCTTGCGCGTAGCGACCTCCGTGGCGGTATACATCCCCGTTTCGCGTTTTACGCGTTGCAGCCAGGCTATGCCTTCGACGCCTACGCCCTCGAACCCGCCCGGTTTGGTGCGCGGTTTCCACAGTCCGGCGCGGAATAGCTTGAAGCCCTCCGCGGCCAGTTCGCGGGCTGTTTCGATTACCTGCTCTTCGGTTTCGGCGCTGCACGGCCCCGCGATGACCAGCGGCCGACGGGGGTCGAGCCCCGGGAGATTGATGGGTTGTAAGTCGTTCATGGTTTTTATGTTTTTCGTTTTTATCGTTTGTTCCTTGTCAGATTACCGGGTTGGGGCATTCGGCGTATTCGCCCAGGATGCGGAAGTCGCTCGTCAGCGGCCGCGCCGCTTCGATAGCCTGCCGGTAACGCACCGCGTCGTCGAAGGTGACGTCCACGTAGAAGCGGTATTCCCACTCGCGGCCGATGATCGGCAGCGACTGTATTTTCGAGAGGTTGATTTCGTAAAAGGAGAGCAGGGTGAGCACCTTGGAAAGGCTTCCCTGGGTGTGGGGCAGCGAGAAGACCAGCGATGCCTTGTTCGTGCGCGCCGGGTCGGTGAACCCTGCGGCGCAGCTGCGGTCGGCCAGCAGGAGGAAGCGCGTGAAGTTGTGTTTGTTGGTCTCGATGCCCCGTTCCAGGATTTCGAGCCCGTAGAGCTCCGCCGCCCCGGCGCCGCAGATGGCGGCCGTGCCGCGGAGCCGTTGTTCGGCGATTTCGCGGGCGCTGCCCGCCGTGTCGTCGCGTTCGACGACTTTCATCGCCGGATGGGCTTTCAGGTAATCGCCGCACTGCATCAGGGCGATCGGGTGCGAGTGCACCTCGCCGATGTCGCAGGGCGCCTCCCCCGGCAGTGCTGCCAGTACGTGCGAGATGCGGAGTTTGTATTCGCCGATGACGGCGAGCGAACTGCGCCGCAGCAGCTCGTGGTTGGGAAGCAGGCTGCCTGCGATGGTGTTTTCGATGGCCGCGATGCCCAGCAGCGTCGGGTCGGCGGCCATGCGGACGAACTGCTGGTCGAAGCTGTCGCAGGGCAGGATTTCGACCTGCTCGCCGGGGAAACTGCACCTGGCGGCGGTTTCGTGGAAACATCCGGGTTGTCCCTGTATGGTGATGCGTTTCATAATCGAATTTTAGGCATTAAAAAATCCCGCTCTTTGCAGAACGGGATCCTTCGTGTTTTCACTCTATCGTATCATACAGCTAATTGCATACAACCCCGCTCTTCCTCTTGCTATAAAAGAAAAAGTAAAAAAAGTAATATGCAAAACCGTAAAGTCTCATCTCTCGTGGGGATTAACAGCGACAAATGTAGTAAAATATTTGCGGAATCCAAATTTTCAGCCCTGTTTTTTACCTGCGGCTGCCGATTTCCGTTTCCGGAACCGCTTTTTGAACTGCTGGCGGCGGCCGAAGAGCAGACGGAAGAAAACCCCCCGCAGCAGCGTGTCGTTGATGTCCCACCCGCGTATGTCGGCGTAGCGATCCAATATGTACAGGAACGGGACGGCCGGGCAGCTCAGCCGCCGCAGGTTGATCATGCATTCGTCGGGGCGCAGCGGCCGGGCGTGGAATCTCATGCGGTTGATGTCGATCAGTTGGAAACGGTAGCTGCCTGTCGCACCGTCGTATTCCCAGAGGATGTTGGTCTGGTTGAAATCCTCGTGGCAGATCCCTTGCTCATGGAGGCGGACGGTGAAGCGGGCGAAGGCTTCGAGTACGGGCAGCGTGTCCGGCGCCGGGAACTGTTTCATGGTCTGCGGGAGCGGGGTGAGCTCCGACCGGCGAGAAACGAAATAGGCGTCGGCGATCAGGCCGCCCTTGCGGTATTCGCTCCATGCCACCGGTTCCGGGGTGTCGAAGCCCATCCCGCGCAGGCGCAGGGCGTGCTCGTAGGCGCGGCAGGCCTTGTTCTTGCGGAAGAACGAATACATGAACCTGTTGAACACATTGGGGCGCTTATAGCGTTTGACGACAAGGCGTTCGCCCCCGATGTCGAAAGCCCGGATCTGGTTGCGCCCGTCGTGGAGCACCTCGCCCGAGGCGTGGAAAACCTCCGGGAGCCGTTCGATAAAGGGTTGCACGTGCCGTATTGCGGGATTGACCGTTATTTTCATGATGGCGTCCGTTTACCAGGCAAAGTTACGGCAAACACTGTTCCCGTATAGTCCAGTTTGGGAATAATATTGGTGAAATAGATGGAAAAAGGCGTGCCGGTCGTCGGTTTTGCCGGTCGTAGCCGGTATCATACCGGGTATTATCGGATTCCTTACTTAATTATTCAAGAGGTGGGGCAGAATTGCGGCGGTCGTGACTGAGATCTGTTTTACCCCGGTCATTTGTTTTTCGGTTTTTACACGTTATTGCTATCGGAAGGTGCGTGGCGCCGCCGTTCGGATGATGGTTGCATTTTAGTTGCAAATCGGCGGCATGGTCTGGCATTTCACCTTGTCGCCGAAAAAGAAAAAATCCATGTCACCCATGTTACAAGGATTTTACTATTTATCAGAATGAATTGACTGCGCTAACTATTGCGTCGACAATATCTTCGTATAAGATTTTTGAAAGCTCTTTATGTTTCTTGTGGTTCTTTGCAACTCCATCATTCCATGACCCCATTCCTCCGAAAACAAAGGAAGAAAATGCCGCGAATAATAATTGGAGCGCGTCGATTGAATAGTTATTCTTTGGTAGTATATCTTGCAAATATGAATCCTTATATGGGTTCTTTTCATCTAATAGCCGTCTTGCGCTTTCAAATAACTTACCCCAATATTCCAAATTTTCTTCAAGAGCGAAACTTTCAATTCGAGTCAAAGAATTCTTAAGTCGGGTTTTAATTTCTAATAAGTCATATTGTTTGTCGATCGTCGGACGATCCTTAGATATGCACTTGTATTTTACCTGCCATATTTTATTGTCGGGTGCATTTTGATTTATACTACTCCATTCGGCATTCCAAAAGTCTGAATGATCTTCGAAAACAGTTTCTATTAACCAAATCCCTCCACCACCGACAAAACCTGCCGTCATATAATCGTCCGGCCTTTGCGACTTGAAGTGCAGCCTGAGTTTCAAGCATCCTTTTTCGTTAAGATATTTAAACCATCCGGTTGGACTATCAGCTACCAGCATCTCGACTTTCTTGGAAAACAGGCCTTTTTTCTTTTGATATATAAAGTCGACAGATTTACAATATTGGAAAATACAATTCGAATCGAAATCGTATAGCAAGTTACCCACTTGCAAATAATCGTTGCCGTATCCGATAATGGCAATTACCTGTGCAATAATGTCATTCATGCTCTTGAATGGTTATTCTGTCAAATATACTATTTTATCCATGGATATCCAAAAGTTGCCCCCCCCCTGCGCAAATTTATGTAACTATTTGTATTAAGTGGTATTATTCGGCTAATGCCTCCAAAAGTCCAAGCGCCTAATCAGTATGTTCTGCCTGTTATTTCTTCACCGATCGGCACGAAAAAAGCGGCTGCCTTGTTTTGGCAACCGCTTGATTTTCAGAGCTGTTGACGAGGATTGAACTCGTGACCTCTTCCTTACCAAGGAAGTGCTCTACCACTGAGCTACAACAGCAACATTTCCCGTTCGAGTGGTGCAAAAGTACATAAGAAAAATGAAAAGACCAAAAAATTGTGAAAAATTCACAATTATTTTCTACCTTTACTTTTGAATTATAACCCATGCTCATGAAACGTATACTAATAGTAGGTGCCGGAGGCCAGATTGGTTCCGAGCTGACAGTCTATCTGCGCAAAATTTACGGTGACCACAATGTCGTGGCGACAGACATGCGCGAATGCAAGGCCCTCGGCGAGGCCGGCCCTTTCGAAGTGCTCAATGCGCTCGATGCGACGGCAATGGCTTCGGTCGTGGCGCGTTACCATATTGATACGATCTTCAACCTGGTCGCTTTGCTCTCGGCTGTGGGCGAACGTAACCCGCAGATGGCCTGGAACGTCAATATGGGGGCGCTCAACAACTCGCTCGAGGTGGCGCGCCAGCACCATTGCGCCCTCTTCACGCCCAGCTCGATCGGTGCCTTCGGCCCCTCGTCTCCCAAGGACAAGACCCCGCAGGATACGATCATGCAGCCGACGACCATCTATGGTATCTGCAAGGTCACGGGCGAGATGCTGGGCAACTACTACCACCATAAATACGGCGTGGATACCCGTTCGGTGCGCTTCCCGGGCATTATCTCCAACGTCACGCTGCCGGGCGGCGGTACGACCGACTACGCCGTCGAGATCTACTACGAGGCGATCCGGTCGGGCCGGTTCACCTGCCCTGTGCCGTCGGACGTCTATATGGACATGATCTACATGCCCGATGCGCTGCGTGCCTGCGTCGAACTGATGGAGGCCGACCCCGCGAAGCTCGTGCACCGCAACAGCTTCAATATTGCGTCGATGAGTTTCACCCCGGAGATCATCTGTGCCGAGATCCGGAAACGGCTGCCCGATTTTAAGATGGACTACGACGTCGACCCCGTGAAGAAGGAGATCGCCGAGAGCTGGCCCAATTCGCTTGACGACACCTGCGCCCGTGAGGAGTGGGGCTGGAAACCCGAGTGGGATCTCTCGCGCATGACGGACGACATGCTGGCGCATATCCGGGCGAAGCTGGCTGTTGCGAAGTGACGTTCGGGGAGATGGCGTTGCCATAACCCGTGTCGCCGGGAGCCCGGCCAGCCGGGACGGCACGCCGTTGGCGTCCTGTCCGCAGGCTGTGCCGCAGTTGCGGGATCCGCGAACGCCGGTGCCGCCTCGTACGGACGTCGCAATGCTCACGCATCCTGGCACGGTATTGCGGGAGGAGTGACCGCGCTCCCGGAACCGGCTGCCGGATGGTTTTCCCGTGCCGGCGAGGGTGTGGGGCGGCTGGCCGGTAGGCTCGTAACGGGGGATTCCGGGCGATGCGGAGACCGGACTGGCGGTATCCTGTGCCGGGGACTATTGGGGTGTTCCTGCCGGGGAATACCGCAGCATAACTTTTTATTATGAAGAAGAAGCGGATCAGGCGAATCATAGCCGTTTTTATCCTGTTGCCGATAGCTGCGGTTATCGGCGGCAGTTTCTATATGCTCGCGTTCTCGCTGCGGCCCGATGCCAAGATGCGGGAAAAGAATGCCACGGCCTATGAATACATGTATGCCGAATACCCTTTCCTGCGCCCGTGGGTGGACAGTTTGCAGACGGCCGGGGCGTTGCGCGACACTGTGATCGCCGACTCCCGGGGCGTCCGGCTGCATGCCCTCTATGCGGCGGCTCCCGTGCCGACCGACCGCACGGCGGTTATCGTCCACGGTTATACGGACTGCGCCGTGCGGATGTTGATGATCGGTTACCTCTATAACCATGACCTGGGGTATAACATCCTGCTGCCGGATCTGCATTACCACGGGCAGAGCGAAGGGCGGGCAATCCGCATGGGGTGGCTCGACCGCTTCGATCTGCTGCACTGGATGGAGGTTGCCGACGGGATTTTCGGCGGCGATACGCGGATGGTCGTGCATGGCATCTCGATGGGGGCTGCCACGACGATGATGGCCTCGGGCGAGCCCCAACGGCCCTACGTCAGGTGCTTTGTCGAAGATTGCGGCTATACGGGCGTCTGGGACGAGTTCTCCAAGGAACTGAAGTCGTCGTTCGGGCTGCCGGCATTCCCGCTGCTGTATACGGCCAGCTGGCTGTGCGACCTGAAATACGGGTGGAATTTCCGCGAGGCCTCGTCGCTGGCGCAGGTCGCAAAATGCCGCCTGCCGATGCTCTTCATCCACGGCGATGCCGACGATTATGTCCCCACCTGGATGGTTCGCCCGCTTTTCGAGGCGAAACCGGGCGACAAGGAGCTGTGGCTCGTGCCGGGTGCCGGACATGCCGCTTCCTACCGCGACAACCGGGAGGAATACACGCGCCGCGTCGGGGAGTTCGTCGGAAAATATATCGGGCCCGCTTGAAAAGGGCCCGGGGCGGCTTCCGGGCGCTTCTGCCGGCTCGGAGTATGCCCCTCCTGATAATATGAAATATACTATGGAAAACGATAATCAACAGCAAGTCAAGTCCTTCTACCGGATTCTGGAGGAGGGCATCGCAAAACTCCCGGCCGATGTGCGCGGGGCGCTTTACCGGCCGTGTGCCGTCGATTGTGTCAAGGATGTCGTCCTGACGGAACTACGCAGGCAATTCGAAGAATGCGGCTGCGACCTCGACCGGCAGTATACGAAATACGGACGTTCGGAGTATTTTTTTGCGGACGTCATCGAGCCGGGGCGGGTCTACGAGGTCGGGTATCCCCGGTGCCTCTGCCCGCAGGTCGATGCCGGGTTCGTGGACTCTGCGGCCCATTGCGAATGCTCCCGCCAAAGCATCCTCTATGTCCTGGAGGAGCTGCTGCCCGGCAGGGACATCCGCGTGGAAGAGCTCGAGACCGTGTTGTCGGGCGGCGAGAAATGCCGTTTCCGGGTCATTGTCGGGTAGCTCATTACGGCGCCTGGCTACTCCCGGCCGCGTCCGGTGTGCGGGCGTGGGGTGCCGATGGCTGCCGGCCAAAATAAAAATCCCGAAGCCGATGCTTCGGGATTTTTCAATAGGGTATTCAGCCGTCTAAGCGCCCGCATAGATCAGCATTCCGAGCCCGGTGAGGAACAGCAGGAACATTCCCAGGTTGAGCCTGCGGGAGATTTTGGGAGCCCCCTTGAATTCTTTCCAGATCAGTATTCCCCAGAGTGCCGATACGAGTGTAGCACCCTGTCCCAGGCCGTAGGAGATCGCCGCCCCGGCCTTGCCCGAAGCGATCATGCTGAACGATTCTCCCAGGCACCAGATCATACCGCCCAACACGCCGACCATGTGGGTTTTGAGGCCGCCTTTGAAATAGTCGGCGATCCGCACGGGTTCTCCGTCCACCGGACGTTTCATCGCGACGGTGTTGAACAGGAAATTGCTGACGAAAACCCCGACGGCGAAGATGAATACGGCCGTATAGGGTGTCATTTTGCCGGCTGCGGGGGCGGCAAAATCGTTCAGATCCATGGATGCGGCCACGAAACGGTAGAAGAATGCCATGATGATGCCGGCCGCAACCGAAATGAGAATGCCCTTTGTCGTGAGCCTGCGTTTTTCGGTCTGGGCTTTCTTGTAGGCGAATCCGTTCATGACGATCGCTGCGGCGATGAGCAGTACCCCGATGAAAATGAAGGTCGGGTCGCCTTTGGCTGCGCTGAAATAATTTATCAGCACGCCCAGTACCAACGCGAGCCCCACACCCACGGGAAAAGCTACCGACATGCCGCAGAGGGCGATGGCGGCCGAAAGCAGGATGTTCGAAGCGTTGAATATCACGCCGCCCATGAATGCCGAGAAGAGGCTGCCTGCGTCTGCCTGTGCCAGGTCTGCGAGGAAACCGCGCCCTTCGGCGCCGAAACTGCCCAGCGTGAAGGCCGACAGCAAGGAGAAGAGCAGCACACCGACCACGTAGTCCCAATAGAAGAGTTCATAGCGCCACGTGCGGGCCGCCAGTTTCTGGGTGTTGCCCCAGGAGCCCCAGCACAGCATGGTGATGAAGCAAAAAGCGATTGCCAGGGGATAACTTTGAACGATAAACATAATGCGTCGAATTTACGGGGTTCGGATTAATTCCCGGCAGCTTGCGGAGTGCTGCCGTATACCAACAGGTCGCGGATTTGCAGCGATGCATCCTTGCGCGGGTTATGCCATTCGGCCGTGATGCGGTGGGGGCCGGACGGGAGCCGGTAACGCCAGAACAGTTCATGGCGGCGGGTGCGGTAAAGCGCCGGGAGCTTGACCCGTTCGACCGGTTGTCCGTCGATCGAGAAGGTTACTTCGGCGACGTACGATTCGTCGGGGCAGCGCAGGGCGCCCGTCAATACCGCTCCGATGCCGTCGAATTCGATTCCGCCGGCTTCGGGAAGCGATTTGTGTATCGAACGGCGTTCGGTCGGATAATGCCCTTCGAACGACTGTTCGAAACGGACGGGTACGGGTTGCTGGCATGCGATGGTCACGTCGGTTTCACCTACGGAACCGCCGTTGCGGCGGATCACTTCCAAAGCCTGACAGAAACTCATTTCGTAGGTGCGGTTGAGCGAGATGTCGGTATAGGCAAAGTCCATATCTTCCACATCACGCAGGTTGCGCATCCATTTTTCCGGGATGTTGTCGTACCCGAGCATTGCGCCCAGGATACCGCCGGCCGATGCCGGGTTGCAATCCGAATCCTGTCCGCAGCGGGTGGCGATATCGAGTGTCTTCGAGAAGTCGCCCTCGCCGTAAAGCAGGCCGATAAGGATGTAGGCGCTGTTGATCACGGCGTCGATGTTGAACGGCACGAATACGCCGTCCGGGCAGCCGATATCCGAGCTCCATTTCTTTTCGCATTCGAACCAGGTGCGTTTCCAGTCGCCGGGATACTGCTTGTGCCAGGCGATGACGTCTTTCATGCACCGGTAATAGCGGCTCTGTTCGGGGATGGTTTTCAAGGCTTCCTCGACGATGAATCCGATGTCGTCCGAGACGAACGAAAGCGAATACATCGCTGCCACGTAAACTCCGCCGTACCAGCCGTCGCCGTAGTTCATGATGTGTCCCACGCGGTCGCAGAACTCCGAGGCCGCGTTGGGCATGCCCGGGGACATGAGCCCCGCAAAATCGGCTTCGATCTGGAAGTCGAGGTCGTCGGCATGGGGGTTGTTGATCCAGTGCCCCGATTCGGGCGGGCGGATGCCGTTGAGGATGTTGTAGCGTGCGGCCTGGTTGGCGTGCCACAGTACGTAGCCGGCATTGGCGAAGGCTGCGGCGAGCGAATCCACCGGGGCGTCGATGCCCAGGCGGTCGAAAACTTCGACGAACGTCAGATCCATGTATACGTCGTCGTAGAGTCCCGGGGTGTTTTCATACCACCATTTGATGTAGTGTTCCGGCCACGGGATCGGGGTGTATTCCTGGATCATCGTGCCGTTGAATTTGAATTCCGTCGGGCCGCCGTAGGTGCATCCGATAGTCTGGCCGGCCCAGCCGCCCTTGATTTTGTCGAGCAGCCGTTCTTTGGTGAGGGTGACCTGTTCCGGGAGCTCGCGGGGCGCCGGGCGGGCATTGCACGAGACGATGGTCGCGGCCGTGCAGAGTAACAAAAAGGTTTTTTTCATGGTCGGGTCTGTTTTAGCGTTATAGGTTGAATACGTCGACTTCGGTACGGTAAGGTACGGAATTTTGCGCACCCGGGCGTGTCACCGATATGGCCGAGGCTTTACAGGCGAAACGCACGGCTTCGGGAAGTGTCCGCCCCTCGGAGAGGGCTACGACCAGCGCCCCGTTGAACACATCGCCCGCGGCGGTCGTGTCGACAGCCTGTATCTTATATGCCGGGACGACTTCGCAGTGTTCCCCGTCGAAGACCAGAGCCCCTTTGGCTCCGAGCGTGATGATGACGTTGCACACGCCCATCGACGCGATTTTACGGGCGGCTTCTTCGGCCGTGCGTTCATCGGTGATGCGGATTCCGGAAATGGCTTCGGCTTCGGTTTCATTCGGGGTGATCGCGTAGAGCGTTTCGAGCAGTCCGGCGGAGAGCTTCGAGGCCGGGGCCGGGTTCAGGACGACCTTCTTGCCCAGCCGGTATGCCATGGCGGCTGCGGCTTCCACGGTTTGCATCGGGATTTCGAGTTGCAACAGGATGATATCGGCCGCTTCGACCGCCTCGGCCGACCGTTTGAGGTCGTTCGGGGTGAGATGTGCGTTGGCTCCGGGTGCGACGACGATGCAGTTCTCAGCGTCGGTATCTACGGTAATCAGAGCCACGCCCGACGGGTTTTTCGTGTCGGAAAATACATACGAAGTGTCGATCCCTTCTTCATTGAACAACTGGTTGGCCTGGTGTCCGAAGATGTCGCTGCCTGTTTTGCAGATGAAGGAGACCCTTCCGCCCAGACGCGCCACTGTGACGGCCTGGTTGGCGCCTTTGCCGCCCGGGTTCATGAAGAAGGTGCCCCCGATGACCGTCTCGCCGGGAAGGGGTAAGTGTCCGGTGCAGATGACCATATCGGTGTTCGAACTGCCGATTACGAGAATTTTTGATTCTGACATGGTGTTTTTTCTGTGTGGCTGTTTATCCCGCCCTGCCGGTTCCTACAGACCGGCAGGGCGGGGTGGTGTTCAATCGGTATATCCGTCGTTTTGTTTGAGGTTCGTGTTGGTCTTGCGGATGTTGGCCGGAATAGGGTAAAGTTTCGTGTATGCCGGGCTGACGGCCGGTTTCAGGTCGCGTGCTTCGCTCCACTTGCCGAACCGGATCATATCCTGGCGACGTAATCCTTCCCATGCAAATTCCCGGCCCCGTTCGTCGTAAATTTCATCGAGTGTCAGATCGGCGGCCTTGTAGTCTTCCAGCCCCGTGCGGCGGCGCACCTCGTTGAAAAGGGGAACGGCCAGGTCGGCATGCCCCTGGCGCACGAGCGCCTCGCCCTTCATCATCAGCACGTCGGCATAACGGTAGACCACATAGTCGTTGTCCATGCATTCGCCTTGCAGCCCGTTTGCATATTCGTATTTGGCCGAGCGGACGCCTTCGTTCGATTTTGCCGGGTTCGAGAAGTCGAACAGCGAGGTGATATGCGGCGTGTAGTCGAGCTGCTGCCCGTTTTGCATCAGGAGCGGATTGCCCGACATGTCGTACTGGGGGCCCGCGAGCCATTGCCTGCGCCGGATGTCTTTCGGATCGTACTTGTTATAGAAAGACTCGGTTGCGGCGAAGCCGTTCCAGCAAAAGTCGAGGATGCCGTAGGTCTGTTGCGAGAGGCTGTTGAGCGTCAGCTGGTGGAACCGGAAGACGTGCCACCAGTTTTGCGACGTGTAAACTTTGTCATAGAGGATGACGAATATATTCTCCTTCGACGAGGTGTTGTCCACCTTGAAATTCGAAAAGTAGTCGGGTTCTATCTCCAGTTGCCCGAAGCCGATCACCTGGTCGCAGGCAGCGATGGTTTCGTCCCATTTGGCCTCGCCGATCCACTCCTGCGCATTGATGTACAGTTTGGCGAGCGTGGTGTAAGCCATCGCCTTGGTTACGCGGCCGTAGTTCGAGGCGGTAGGCACGTCCTGCAACAGGCCGACGTTATCCTTGATCTGCTGTTCGATGAACGAGAAGAGGAACTTGCGATCCACCTGCCTGGGCAGGCTCGTGTCCGAGAAGTCGGTGGTGAAGGGAACATTGCCGAACAGATCCATGGCATTCAGATAGAACCATGCGCGCATGACCAGCACCTCAGCTACCAGGCTGGGTTTGGCCTCGAAATCGACCGACGACTGGTCGAACTCATAGAGTATCTGGTTGCAGAGCGAAATGCCGCCGAAAAGGAACTCCCAGATCGTTTGCAGATCCTGCATCTGCGAATTCCACGTGTGTGCGTGCATGTCGCGCCATACGCCGTCGTCGACCCACTGGTTTCCTTCGCGCAGGGGACTGACCGCCTCGTCCGTCGATACGGAAATCGTGCCCCAGATACAGCGGTAGCAGGTATAGCGTACCAGATAAGCGTAAATACGCCCGGCGCTCATCAGGAATTCTTCTTCGTTGTTGAAGAATTCGTTGGACGGGATCGAGGAGTAGGGATTCTCTTCCAGGTCGGTGCAGGAACTCAGTATTGCACTTAGCAGGAATATCGTGGACAGGATTGATACTATCTTTTTCATAATAGGTTCGTTTGTTGGTCGGATGATTTAGAATGCGATGGCTGCTCCGAGAACGAATGTACGCGTACGGGGGTAGAAATCATACCAGTCGATGCCGGGTTGCAGGCCCGAGATGCTGACTTCGGGGTCGATGCCCTTGTAGCTGGTGATGGTAAAGAGGTTCTGTGCCGTGACATAGCAGCGCAGCTTGGAGATGACCTTCGATTTGAGCTTGAAATCGTAACTCAGCGTGATGTTGTCGAGTTTGAGATAGGAACCGTCCTCCACGAACCGCGACGAATAGTATGCGCCGTCCTTGTAGTTGGCATGGTCGAGTGTCGAGCGCAGGATATTGCGGGTGCCGAAGTACCCGAACCCTTCGTAATAGACACGGCTCTGGTTCAGGACGTCGTTGCCGATGGAACTGCGCAGCAGGAAGCTCAGGCTCCACTGTTTGTAGCTGAAGGTATTCTGCAGCGAAAGCAGCACGTCGGGATATGCGTTGCCGATAACCTGGTAATCCGCTTCGGTAATGCCCTCTACACCGTCGAGGTCTTCGTAGATGGCACCGCCGTTATCGTTGAATCCCACAAATTTCGGGCCCCAGAAGTTGCCCAGCGAGCCGCCTTCGACGATGCGCATGGTATACATTTTCAGGTCGTCGGGGAAGTAGCCGGTCTGGATCTGTACCATTTCGTAATCCTCGTTGGAGAATTTGACCAGGTTATTCTTGTTGTGGCTTATCGTCGCCGCGAGGTTCCAGCTGAAATTCTTGCGTGAAATCGGCGTGGCGTTGACCGTCACTTCGATACCTTTGTTGTCGATCGTGCCGACGTTGGCGAATTTCGAAGGGTAGAGGTTGGGCGGTACGGGTACGGTATAGGTGTAGAGCAGATCCTTGGTGCGGCGGTTGTAGTAGTCGACCGTGACGTTGAGCCGGTTGTCGAGCACGCTCATGTCGAGCCCGACGTTGAACTCTTTTTTCTTCTCCCAGCGCAGGTCGGGGTTGGGATTGCTGCCGGGTTCATAGGTGCTGATCCACTTTTTGTTGTAATAGAAATTCGACGAACCCTTGCGCAGGATCGACAACGAACGGTAGTTGCCGATTTCCTGGTTGCCCGTGATGCCGAAGCCGGCGCGCAGCTTGAGCTCGTTGAGCCATTTGGCGTCCTTCAGCCACGGTTCGCGCGATATGCGCCAGCCGAGGCTCACGGCCGGGAAGGTTCCCCATTTGTGGTTGTCGCCGAAACGCGATGAACCTTCATAGCGCACCGATGCCGAGAAGAGGTATTTTTCCTTGTAATTATACATCACGCGGCCGAAGAAGGCGATGAGCCGGTTGTCTTCCTTGCTGCTGCCCATCGAGGCGAGCCCTTCCTTGAGCGCCCCGCCGCTGCCGATGTTGTGGAACCCGAAGATGTCCGTATCGAACTTGTAGTTCATCTGGTCGTAGCTTTCCGAACTTTCCTCGCTGAACGAGTAACCGGCGATGGCTTGCAGTTTGTGGTCGCCGAACGTGCCCGAATAATCGATCGTCGCTTCAAGCATCTTGTTCTTGTAGTGGTCGTTGTAAGTTTCCGCCGTCCCGTTGTTGCCGATATTTACCGGGTAATAGCGGCCGTAATAGTGTCCATAGCGTTCCGAACGCTCGATGATGGCGCCCATGGCACTGATTTTCAGACCGTCTATGATGCGCAGCGAAGCATTGACGCTGCCCGAGAACTCTTTGCGGATGCCTTCGTCGTCACGTTGTTCGAGCATCGCCACGGGGTTGTGGTAGTCGATTCCCGGCGAGAAGAAGTATTTGCCGTACTGGGGGTTGTTGCCGCTGGTTTCGTAAATGGGTTCGGTCGGGTTGCGCAATACGGCCTGCCGCATGATGAACTTGTCGGCATAGGAGCCTTTTCCGGTGGTGTACGCAAAATTATAATCCACTTTCAGCCGATCCCGGATGAGCGACTGGCTCACGTTCAGACGTCCGCGGAGTTTTTCGTTCCCGGTTTTTTTCACCAGCCCGATGTCGTTGGTGTAGGAGACGCTGGCGCGGTAGTTGAGTTTTGCGGAGCCGCCCGATGAGGATACGTTATAATTTTGGCTTACAGGGTGTTTGCGCGTGACGGCGTCGAACCAGTCCGTCGATCCGCCGAAATCGTACGATGACGCTTTGTCGGGGAAATATTGCCGGATCGTGTTGCGGTATTCGCTTGCCGACATCACGTCGGGTTTTTTGTCCACGCTTTGCATGGCGACATAAGCCGAGAATTCGATACGGTTCTCCCCCGCATGGGCTTTTTTCGTCGTCACCAGAATCACACCGTTCGTACCCCGGGTGCCGTAGATCGCAGCGGCCGAACCGTCTTTCAGCACGTCGATCGAGGCGATGTCGTCAGGGCTGACGTTCGACAGGTCGCCGCCCACGACGCCGTCGATGACTACCAGCGGCGAAGCGCCGCCGGCCATCGTCGTCATGCCCCGCAACTGGATTTCAAAGTCGCCGTTGGGGTCTCCGCCGTCGGCGCGTACGATATTCAGGCCTGCAACCTGTCCCTGGAGCAGTTGCAGCGGATTGGTGATGTTCCCTTGTTTGAAATCATCGCTCTTGAGGGAGGAGACCGAGCCGGTCAGCTCTTTTTTCGTGGTGGTACCGTACCCGATCACGACTACGTTGTCCATCGTCGTGACTGACTCGGTGAGCTGCACATCGAGCGTTGTTTTCGTTCCTGCCGGAAGTTCCGTGTTCCGGTAGCCGATGAATGAGAATTCGAGGACGGCATTTTCCGCATTTTGCAGACGCAGCGTATAGCTGCCGTCGGCAGTGGTGCTGACACCGTTGGTCGTACCTTTCTCGACGACCGTTACGCCCATCAGCGGCTTGCCCGTGTCGTCGGTTACCCGGCCGGAGATCCGGCGGGTGTCGTTTTGTTGCAAGGTGTCGTAATCTCCGGTACCGGCTGCATGCGTGACGGCCGGCAGCGTACCGAGCAGCGCGGCCAGACAACAGGTGCGCAGCATGTGCTTTCGTAGAATTAGGGTCATAGTTTTACAGGTTTAGTTGGTTAGACTGGTGGTGGGATGGCTTTGCCCCGAGGCATTAGGTTACATGGTTATTCGTATTTTGGGTTAATGTAATGGTTGAATATGTACGTTTGCCGCCTTATTTGCGGATCGTTTGGCGTATTTGTCCGGCCGTTTGTTATACAAATATAAGTTTAATAGTTCTGATGGGGAGGCGTATTTTTACTTGAATTATGATAAACCCAAATTGATTTATTAAAAATAATATATATTGTAACTCGTGATATAAAATATTGTATATTATAGATATAGATGTATTATTTCGTATATTGGCATATGTTTTATCCGGTTATTTTCAAATGATTTTATCTGAAATGAATGTTTATAGGGATTCGTGGCTGTAATAAATGCTGCGGGGGCTGCCAGATAGGGTGGAAATGCCGGTCTTGCGTGTATTTAGTGCTGAAACGACCTCTTTGGGATTATCCGGATATCCGCGAAATTGTCCGGGAATATTTCTTTATAACCCGGATCTTTCATAAGGAATTTCCGGGATTTCATCTCCTGCAAATAATTCCTATCTTTGTATAACTAACCCGCAAGGCCATGAACAAAGCTATTTCGCTGCTTGTGCTTATCCATTCGATGACGAAGGCGGAAAAACGCTATTTCAAACTTTACAGCAACCTGCAGGAGGGCGATAAGGTCTATCTGACTCTGTTCGCCCTGATGGAGGAGTGCTCTTCGGTCGAGGAGGTTGCCCGGCGTTTTGGCGTCGATGCCGGGGAAAGCAGCTTCGACATCGCCGTCAAGCACCTGTATAAAGTAGTTGTCGACTGCCTGCTGCATTTACGGAGCCGTTACGATATCCAGGCCCGCATTTCCAACCGCATGGCCGAGGCGGAGATCCTTTTCCGCTGCGGCTTGCTGCAGGCGGCGACCGAGGAGCTGAGCCGGGCGAAAAAACTGGCCGGGCAGTATGAGATGACGGCCCTGCTCATGCTGATCCGGCAGACGGAATTGCGTTACCTGAGTGCCGGGGATTTTCAGGGGATGAGTGAAAAGCAGCTGGTCGAAAAACAGATGAAAGTCAATGAGACGTTCAAGCATTTGCGCAGCGCCAACCAGCACATGCAGCTTTACGATATCCTCAAGTATCGGGCGCTTTACCGCAGCAAGGTGCGTTCCGAACAGGAATGCCAGAGTCTGAACGATTTGGTGCTCAGTGAGCTGCACCTGATAGCCAATAATACTTACAACGGGTTCGAGGTGGATAAACTCCACCAACTGTTCCAGTCGACCTATTTCCTGCAGTCGGGCAATTACAAGGCTGCCATCCGTATCTATCAGCAACTGCTCGAATTGTTTGACCACAATCCGGGCCGGATGCTCAACCCTCCGTTGCACTATCTCGATGCCGTGCTGGGGGTATTGGACCGCCTGCTTTCGGCGGGGCTTTACGATGAGATGCCCTTTTTTATCGCCAAGCTGCACCGGCTTACGGAAAGTGATTACCCCCAGGAGTTCGTCCGCAAGGTGCTGGCTTATATCTATATATACGATTCGTTCCGGCTCATCAACTGCGGGGCTTTCGCCGATGCGCAGGAACTTTATAAGCTGCATGAGGAGACCCTGTTCCGCAAACTATCGCAGCAGAAACTCGATGTCCAACTGTTGTTGCAACTCAATCTGGTCGTGCTGCATCTGGTGTGCGACCGGGGTGGCGAAGCCCGTAAGGCCATGATCCGGATCCAGGCGACCGGGCTCGTGTTTTATAATTTCCCGGCTTTCCGTATTGCGCGGCTGGTGAATTTGCTCCTGCAGGTTGAATGCGGGCGGTTCGATTTCGCCGAAAACGAAATCAAATCCATACGCCGCAGTACCGCTATCGGAAACAGCTCGGTCGAAAAACTTGTTTTCAGGTTTGTACGCCTCTTTCCGCTGCCCGGGAGCCGGCGGGAGAGGGGCCGCCTGTGGGAACGGCTGTACGGTGCGGTGCAGGCAGTTGCGGCCGATAAATACGAGCGGCCGTTACTCAAATACTTCGATTTTACGGCATGGATCGAGGCGTGCCTGACCGGGGCGGCTTTGTCGGATGTGCTGGGGCGTAATACCCGGCAGCAGGCCGAACGGTTCAGCGTGTAGGCGGCCTTCCGGCCCGGCCGGTGGCCCTGGGCGGAGCCTGGCGCGGCGGCGGGGTATACTGCGGGGTGCCGGCCTTGCCGGTCTGCGGGGGCGGCAGTGCCGATCCGGGGGTGCCGGATGTGCCGAACTGCGAGGTGCTGGGCTGTGCCGGTCTGTCGGGCTGTGCCGATCCGGAGGCACCGGGCTTGCGGGTATAAAAGAAAATCCCGGGCTTTTGGAAGTGCGGGATTAAACAGATGTAACGATTCGATTTATCGGGTCGTTACATTTTTTATATAGGAGAATAGGTAACGAGAAGGTAACGGTTTATTTTCAGTCGATTGCACTTAATTTCCTTGTTTCAAATAACTGTTGCCAAGATACGTATAATATTTGGATAAATCAAAACCTTTGATATATCGATAAATTTTGTGTGATAGTTACATATGTCACCTATTGTATTAGGCATAACGGTTTCGTAACTTTTCATAAGTAAGATACAGTTAGGGAGGACACCTAAAACTCTAAATAGTAAATAAATTCCATATCTCAATCATTGGATAATACTATTGGGACTATATCTCCTAGTAGCAATGTTTTTAATTTATAAGCATCACAAGAACGAAAAACAAGCTGAAGTTTTCAAGAGCAAAAGGTAAAATCTGACAGATAAATTAATAGGATAACAGCTACCCACAGCCACAGTGTAGTGAAAGTATTGTTCTTTTTGAATGCAATCAAACCAAACAGTTGAATAAGAAAAAACTCTACGTCAAGATGTAGCCAATCATAAGGGATTCATTGAAATCTTACAAGATAATACTCAGACAACACAAATAGTAGAGACAAGGAAAGGAAATAACCAAAAGATGTAGAGTTTCAAAAGAAGTATTGCTATTAAACTATAATCCCACCCAGGAACTACTGCCTGGGGCGTGAAATTTTTGGTATGGAATATAGAGGTTTACTAACAAACAAACTAAGGGTAGATCATTGAAATATGCAGGTGAAACTCTATCCAGAAGAGCATTAACGGAATATTATAAACCGAGATAATAAGGCTTTAAGAAACTAAAGACTCAGTGAACTTGCATCGACTTATTATAATAGGTTGTCGATTCCAGAATAATTTAATAAATTAAGACCGGAAATCCATATCTAACGGGGAATAAAGTAAAGTTACAGAATTAAATCGTAAGTTAAAAACAATCAAGGTATTAAAGTGTTTTTACGAATGTTATGCCTCTTTTGTAAATTTAGACAAACGATATCAGGATTCAATAAATAGTAGAAGTTCAGTTATATCTTTAATACCTAGACATTTCAAGAATGTTTTCAAATAGTAATTTGTTTTATCTCCGCATGTATTTGACTTGAGAAAAAATAGGCCAAATGACAGTTGGAAATTAAAAACAAGAATTTTCTATAATGCCAACGTTTGAAAAAACAGTTTATGAGTAACGAACTGTATTGAAAAGCAAATAAAAAGGTAAAAAAATGAACAGGGTATTATTTTTTAGTCGAGACAAACCCGTCGATATAGGTTGAGTCGGTAGTAGCAATGGCAAAAGCCTGTCTAACGAGTTTGTTGGCCACAGCGATCAGAGCTACTTTGGATGGTTTCCCATTCGTTTTTAATCGGAGATAACATTCCCGACAGACCGCATTTGATCTCAGAGCCGACCACGAGGCAACATAGAGTAATGAATGCAGGTTTTCATCGCCGTTTCGGTTTATATGCCCTTTGATATTTACGGATGTTCCCGATTGCTGATAGGTAGGACATATTCCGATGAAGCGGGAGAGTTGCTTGGCATTATCGAAGTAGGTAAACCCTCCGGTCGTAAGGATCAGCGCCGTAGCGAGCGTAATGCCGATTCCTTTGATGAATGTCAGTGCTTTGAGTTGCTTATCAAACTCGGATGATGCGATGTCTGCCAGTTCCGCTTCGAGTTGCTCGATTTGCTTGGTTAAGAAATCAATGGTCTTGTCCAGTGTCCGCACACAGGCTTTGTCCCGATAAGGCAGTACGATGAGCGATCCACGTAGGTTCTTTGACGCAACAAGTTGTTTACGCAGTTGACGGATGACGGTCTTCTTCTGTTTGAGCAGCAGGATTGCCTGCGAGGGCATTTTGTAGATGGGAGGGTTCATCTTCTCTCCGTACATGGCGATCATGCAGGCGTCTTTCTCGTCGGTCTTGGTAACGGCCATCATCATCCGGGAAAAATGCTTGATCTGCTTTGGATTTACCAGACTAACGGCAATTCCGGTTTTGAGATGCAAAGCATGGGGACCGAACGTTACTCACGGGTTTTGCCACCCCTAAATCTGCCTTGATCCTTGCTTGATACTGTAAAATTAATTCAATTGTTTAACAATGCACAAATGTACGACCTCTAAATAGTCTTTAAACAAAGCTTTAAGCTTGTTGATGCCTAATTGCAGGTTTAAATTCTTCTTATTAGCGTAATATTTTAAAATTACCCAAGAATACTTAAACGAGAATTTGACTCTTGAACATTTTTATTAGCAATAATTTAAAGTTTATATAAAAAATATATTAATTTTGTACATGTTCAGCTAACCTACAGATAGGTAAGATGAGCAAATATATTATTTGAAGACGTTACTTGACGTTATCTACCGGACTCAAACTTCGCAACTTTGATTATCCTAAGTGGTGCAGCAACAATAACGTCCATGTGGGTGCATATATGTCTACATACCTTTGGCGTGGGAATTTATATTTATCTCGGCGTGGGCTGGTTGCGTTGTATATCCTTATTGATAGTCGCAAAGATTCAAGTTCTGGATGAGCAGGAGAAGAGACCCCCATTTTTTCGGTGTCGCGACTCCGCCATTTTCTCTAGGGTAACATCAAGTTCTCGTTTGCAAAAGACCAGAAACTCAAATGTATGCAAATGAAGAATTGTTTAAGCGTTGCCGCAATGTCAGGACTTTGTGCATTGGCGGTATGCCTTTCAGCCTGTATGGGAGGTAAAGGAGGTAGTCGCGGAGGTGCAACACACTCACCAAGTCCAACGCCTGAAGGAAACAATGGTGTTAATCAAACAACAACCATTGCAGAGCATCCCGTTGTCAATGTTTATCTTGAGAATTCGGGTAGCATGAACGGTTATGTGAATGGAGGGCAGACACTTTTTCAGCAAGATGTATACAACTACCTCTGCGATATTGATATTTCAGGTATTCCCTCCGAAATTAACCTTCATTTTATCAATAGTCAGATAATCGACCAGGGCAGTGTAATAGCAAACTTTATACATAAACTTACTCCAAACTCTTTTCATGTTGCAGGTGGAAATACAGCAACAACCGATATAGCATCTGTTTTCAAACAGGTTTTAGCGCAAACAGATGATGATACAGTTTCGGTGTTTATATCTGATTGCATCTTTTCCCCGGGTAGTGTTCAATCCCCAGAAGCATATCTAGTCAATCAACAGGTCGGAATTAAAAAGTGTGTTGCCGACTATCTGGCAATGCATTCCGAATTGGCAATTCTTGTGTATCAGCTGTATTCCAATTTCAATGGAACATACTATGATTACAGAAATCGCCCTAGAAGCTATGTAGGAGAGCGGCCTTATTACATATGGGTCATGGGCCATCCATTAAATATTGCCAAATTACGTGTTGCTATTCCTAATGAAAAGTTCAGCGGAGCAGGCGTGCAAAATGAGTGGTGTATATATAATAAAACGGTCGATCAAGTGGCATACAGCATTGTTTCGCGCCCCGTAAATGGTGATTTTGACAGAAATTCCGATCATGCAATCTCTAAAATAAAAAAAGGGAATAATGGGCAATTCGCATTTATGGTAACTGCTAATTTCACATCTCTCGAACTTTTGCTGGGAAATGAATACTTAATGAACGCCGATAATTACTCCAGATTGATTAATAAACAAGATTCGGAAGAGTGGTATATCGAGATCGCACGAAATACAAATCCTTCGTCACCTGCAACCCACAATATTATTCTCGGAACAGATGGTCCTATTCCACAAGGGAACTTATCTGTGGCAGTTCGTTGCTCCTCTCCTCAATGGGCCTATGATTTTACCGATGATGATGATTCAAATTTTACTGACGCAAATCAGCGTAAGACCTATGGTCTTAAATATATGTTCGATGGAATCCAGCAAGCATTTACTGCAAGATCGAATGGTATATATGCAGTTATGGACTTTAAAATAAACTAGGATATGGAGTTTTTCGATTTTTTCTACAAACTGAAAAATGTGTATGGTGCTGAATTGTATGACCACTTAAAGGGATGGGATGACTCATTGATGGGTTTTAGACCCGATTACAATCAGTTCCCCTCTATTTTTATAAGTACGGTTGCAATCTGCCTACTTGCTTTTTTACTATTTTACTACGTGCTTAATTCACCCAGATTCAACCGTTGGTGGAGTTGGCTCATTATGCTTGTCATAGTTGGTGTATCAGCTTTTGTTTGGGGGTATCAGGTAGTAAATGCAGATATTGTCAGCCAAAGTATAGCCCCAAGTCTTATCGAGAGAATCGGTTCTTTGAATGCTTCTATGTTCGGATTATACAATATGATTCTGGCAATCATTATATTTTTGGTGTTTTCCATTGTATTTAGACATTGGAGCAAGAACTGCAAACACTGTCCGTGGACTTCTATTGTTACACGCATTAACAGATAATAAGGATGAGTAAATTATACGTATTCGGAATTGGAGGGACTGGATCCCGTGTATTGAAGGCTCTGACTATGATGTTGTCCAGTGGTGTGGAATGTGCCGCAAATACCATTGTACCTATTATTATAGATCCCGATGATTCTGCTGCAGACAAGACGAGGACCGTTGCAGCTATGAATAACTATATGTCAATTAGGAGTAAGTTGGATTTCTCCACAGCGGATCAAAACAAATTCTTCAAAACGGAGATACGTCCCGTCGAAGGAATGGAGGACTTTGGGTTTCCGTTAAAAAACACAAGGGATTGTTTCTTTAAAGACTTTATCAAAATTGATGAGCTGAACAAAGCAAATCACGCATTGGTCAGTCTGTTATTCTCCGAGAAGAATCTCAATTCAGATATGAAGGTCGGTTTTAAAGGAAATCCGAATATCGGAAGTGTTGTCCTCAATCAATTTGCAAATTCTCAAAAGTACAAGGATTTTGCAAACGGATTCCAGCAAGGAGATCGTATCTTTATCATAAGTTCGATCTTTGGGGGCACGGGTGCAAGTGGCTTCCCGTTGTTGCTCAAGACCATTCGTTCCGACAAAAGTTCTCAAAGCTGGAATTTAATTAGCAAGGCAATGATAGGAGCTGTGACAGTCCTTCCATACTTTAGTGTTTCACAAGATGAAAATAGCGGAGTTGATTCTTCAACATTCATATCAAAGACAAAATCTGCTTTGGCGTACTATGAGCATAACATCAGTGCAAACGGTGGTATCAATGCTTTGTATTATATCGGCGATAATATCCCTGCATCTTATGAGAATCATGACGGTGGATCAGAGCAAAGGAACAATGCTCATATTATCGAGTTATGTTCAGCATTGGCTATTCTGAAGTTTGCAGCAACACCTGACAATGATTTGGCAGGAGAAACATTGCATTACGAGTACGGCCTGGATACTAACAATGTTAATATTTCGCAGATTATATTTAGCGACCTTGGCCGAGAAACAAAAGGTGCTATTCAGAAGCCGATGACCCAATTGCTTCTGATGTATAAGTACCTTATCAATGAATGTGAAACAGAGTATAAGCATCAGCCTTGGGCAATAGATAACGAGCTGGATAGTTCATTCTTTACCAATGATTTCTACAAAGATTTGCTCGACTTACTTGATAACTACAAAGAGTGGTTACAAGAAATGGTCGATAATAATCGCGCCTTTAAGCCATTTAATGTGGAGCGTATTAAGCCGCTATTTGATATGATTGCAGGACAAGAGCCTGCAAAGGTTGGATCTCTTGCATCCAACTATGCATTATGTGACAGCACCCTCAACTCGAATTGGAGTAAATGGGATAAGTCAGCTGCGCGAGAACAAAAATTCATCGAATTGTTTTACCGTGCAACAAAGAAATTAGTTGAACGCAAATACAATATCTAATTATGGCAAAGGTACTAAGACTACATAAAGAGTCTAATGATAATATAATCGATTGGGGTATCTCAAAACGATATGGCAGGGATGTCATCAACCAGATAGAGGATCCAGCAGGTTTAACTGCGAAGAAGGAGATTACATCAATCCCGTCTCCTTTTGCACGCATTGACCTCGCAAAAACGGCATTTAAAGCTATAAGTGATTCTTGCCAACTTGAGGGCGATACTATCTATCATAAAATAGTATCTGATAGTCTCGATGTGGGAGAGATATTCTTTAATTACGAGAAATTATCCAACAAACTTGAACTCATTGTATGGGATAGAGAGCGAGAGTTAGATAGGCTTTGTAATAGTCCGGTCGAAGAACATCAGATCCTTGGTCGGACTCTTGAGATGTTTTTAACTCAAGACGCAGCGACATATAATTTCGACAAGATGCAGCGTATTTACCTCTTAAATTACAAGGGTAAAAATCGTCCTGCACAAATGAATATTATTGGAGCGACATCTCCTTCGACATTATTTATCAGTTCTTCAAATGACTTGAGTTATGCTTCTGATGAATTGAAGTCAAGTGGGAAAGACAAGCCATTTGACGAAGCATATGCACCTCTATACCAGAGAGATTTCGAATTCCAGAAATACCTGTGGGCTCTTATATACAATTACGGCCGAGAAAACTTCGCAAAAGTATTCCCCGAATTTTATGCGTATATAAAGGAAAGTTTTCGTTATCTCCGTGACGACCAGAAGGATGCTATTGAATCTCTCGATGAGAATAGCATCGAAAATTATCCTCTGTTGTCCTTGGATGGAAATACGGTAGAAGTCCTTGGTATAAATTTCCACCAAAAAACCAGTTGTGATAATGATATACAAAGTGACTTTACTATTCAGTCCAGCATTTATGAAGGTAAGATGCCACTTGTATTGCCCGTCAAGCAAGGGAATGATTATATTAGCCTACGTTATGTGCAGGATAATTGGGAGAAACAGAATCATGCCCCCTATTATGATAATTCATCAATCTGTGAGCGAGTTTTGCCTCATACAGCAGACAAGTACCCATATCTGACTATTGGAGACTTCTTACAGCCCTCAATTATATCAATGCCGTATGAATTAACGGACGCGTTCTTTGATGGAAACATCAAGGACAAAAAACAGACGTTCCTTTTGCCCTTAACCAGTAGATTCTTTGAGTTTTTCACTGTCGCAGAACTTATGGGGACAATGGCAGATGGTACGCCAATGATTGAGATGCGGCCATTGGCTGGAGGTAGCGTTGTTGTGACTTTACGAATTCCGATTCAGAAATCACGATACATTAAATACGAACGAGAGTATCTGAAGAATAATACCCCTGACGAGGATAACAATCAAGGTGGCGTTGTTGAAAGACGATTTGGTTTAGGAGTAATGCCTTTGATTGAATTCAAAGAACCGATTAATCCATACTATCGGGTAGCATTCTTTAGTAAAAGTAAACAGCATAAATTGACGTTTGCTGGTGATACGGTTTGCAACGTGAAATCGCATATTATTCGCCGAGAACCAGCACCGTTATGTAGTGTCGAATCCTATGTGTTGGAGTCCTCGTTTAATCGCATATTTGTTGAGGTAGACTCAGCAAACAATGTCATCATTCCGAAATTCAACAAGATGGGAAATGCGACTCAGTTCTCTTTTGCGGTGGATTTTGGAACAACAAATACACATATCGAATACTCAATCGATGGCAGCACAACATCTCATGCATTTGATATTACCAAAAATGAACAGCAAATGCAGCGAATGCACCAAAACTATGGTGCTGATCGAGATATCCAATACGCTTTTGCAGACGCATTTATTCCTGATACTATTGCTGCGGAAGATGATTATTCATTCCCGATGAGAACTGCATTTGCAGAATGGATCAATATTGACTACAAACGGCAAACCGATAGTTTAGCGGATGGCAACATTCCATTCCGATATGAAAAGGCTGCTATTCCTCCGTATAATAAGATAAAAACAGATATCAAATGGAACAACAAGGAATCTGACCGTGTACGTTTGTACTTGGACAATCTGTTCTTCCTCATACGAAATAAGGTCTTAATGAATGGAGGCAATTTGGCGGCAACGAAGATTGTATGGTTCTATCCCGTAAGTATGACGAAGGCAAGATGCGACGCATTTGCCACGATATGGGCAAACCTCTACACGAAATATTTTGCGGGAGATCCACAAACCAATCTTGTGATGATGTCTGAATCTGTTGCCCCATACTATTATTACAAGCAGAAAAGAGGTGCCAAGTCCAATGTCGTAACGATTGATATTGGAGGCGGTACGACTGATGTGTATGTCGTAGAAGAGAATATCCCGAAGATATTGTCTTCGTTCAGATTCGCAGCAAACTCAATCTTTGGAGACGGGTATAATTTCTCAGCAGATACCAATGGATTTGTCAATGGATTTAAGGGAGATGTCTTGAGTATCCTAAACAGTAATCAAGGCATGAGCGATATTATCGATGCTTTCAAAACCATTGAAAATTCCGATAATTCCAATGATATTATAGCTTTCTTTTTCTCCCTAGCGACCAACAAGACTATTAAAGAGAAGAATGTGCCGATTGACTTCTTGGCGATGCTTTCGCACAACGATCAATACAAATATGTATTCATCATGTTCTATGGCGCGGTTCTCTATTATGTTGCTAATATGATGAAAGCAACGGGAATAGCTCTTCCACAGACATTAGCATTTAGTGGTAACGGCTCGAAAACATTAGCTGTGCTTTCACCTAATAATGACACCGTAGCGAAATTTGCATCACTGATCTTTGAGAAAGTGTATGGTACGAAGTATTCTGATTTGAATACCAAGTTAGATATTATTTTCGACAAAGAGCCGAAACTCGCTACGTGTAAAGGAGGTATCACCTATCGTAACAACCTGACATTTGAGGCTGTTGATAATATCAAAGTTTCATTGCTGGGTACAAACAGTTATGAACTAACGCATGGCTATCAATATAAGCAGATTCAAGCAGAGCAGATTCAATCCATCGCAGATCATGTTTCCAAGTTTATCGAATTCATTTTTGAGATAAATTCTGCGAATAAGAACTTCTTTGTCAACAATTTGGCCGCTGATGCAAGCCTGGTTAGCAAAGTGAAAGAGATATGTAATTCAGACCTTCTTGAGTATACCAAGCAGGGGCTTGAGCAGAAGTACGAGGAGCTTGAATCTTGGGGTGCAAACGGAGAGGCTGAAATAGAGGAAACTCTATTCTTTTATCCAATTGTTGCGATGCTAAGTAATCTGGCAAGACAAATCAAATAAAAGCCTCTATGGAGAATATAATACAAACCGCAATTCAAAATCAAGAGATGATTATCGCCATCATAGCTCTTGTCATGAGCATTATAGCGACATGGCTAACTATATCGCTATATCGGAAAGTTTGCACACCATTTAAAGAAAGAAGGGAACAAAGAAAATATAGTCAAGAAACTAAAGATTTGGTTGTCAATATTGTTCGCGATAGTAACCGAATTAATAACTACATTCTGGGAATATATCGCAAGTGTATAGCGGAAAATCGGAACAATTCACATGTTCCTCAAGCAGAAATCTCAACGGCAATGTTCAATGATATAGTTGAAACTGTGTTGCTAAAAGTTGAGAAACGCCTATCTCTTCAAACGTCGGCCAATACGACTTCTATTCCCTCTAATGAAGTGCAGCAGCTGTATGCATCATCTTACGATGTTGATGAAGAAACATTCTATGAAGTCAGCAAACAGCCCTCAGATCAAAGTATTTTTTCTATAGCAATAAATCCTCAGAATCTTAATAAGGGTATTTTTGAAGTATATGGAGAAGCTTATGGGAAAGTACAGGAATGCAAAGATTTCTTAGAATATTGCTGCGAAATAGAGGGCTCAGGTACGAACTTGCAAACAATAGAGAAGGGAGAGGTTGTATATAATGGCAGTAAATGGACTGTCGTGAATAAATTAAAAATTAGATTTAGCTAAATTTAGAAATGGGCAATATATTAATATCAGTAGTTCTGCTCATTGGTGCTGCAGCCATTCAAATTAAGTTCTTTTTGCAGACACAAAAGACAAGACAGATCTTTAAAAACATTTTTCCAAAGGATTTGGATAAAGTCCTCTCTACATATAAAGATGAGGATAGTAATACAGTACAAATACGGATTAGTTCGGAGATCGAACCGAGTTCTGTATTTTCTGACATTGTATCAAGCATTAATAATTACTTGAACAAAAACAAGGGCGCCGCTGAATTTGTAATTTTAAAAGATATTACAGATCGTAATTGCGATGCAGTCGAGGAGCAGGCTGAAGCAACCTCACCATTCCCTATTTATGTGGGATTATGTGGGACGTTGATCGGTATTGTATTTGGGGTTGCCGTACTTGGATTTGGAGGCGGAATTGATTCTTTACTTACATCACCAACAACAGAAACGGCGAGTAACGTAGGACCGGTATTCGAGGATCAAGGAGCTACGGGTATTAAAGACTTGTTGCGAGGTGTTGCAATTGCAATGTTGACCACTTTTATTGGTGTTTTCTTGACGATATGGGGATCTACCACATCAAAGAATGCAGCAAGAAATAATGAATATCGTAAAAATTTGTTTTTAAGCTGGATGCAGGGTGAGCTGTTACCACAAATGAACAGCAGTATGGTTAAAACCCTAGATATTTTGCAGCGTAATTTAACAAAATTTAATGAGGGATTTGCTGAGAATTCCAGGAACCTCAATGAGGTATTCTCACGCATCAATACGACTTATGAAGGCCAGGCTGAGGTTCTTCGTTTAGTGGAGAATCTTCGCATCAACGAGATTGCAACTGCAAATGTTCGCGTTCTGCAGGAGTTGCAGCAGTGCACTGGCAAGATTACTCTGCTGCAAGAATTTCTCAATCAGTCTAATCAATATCTGACAAGTGTAGAGTCTTTAAATGGACATCTGGCAAATCATTATGATCGAACAAAACTCATTGAGAATATGGGTAAGTTCTTTATGGATGAAGTGCAGCAGATCGAGCAGCGCAAGGCCGTCATTAGTCAGTCGGTTGGTAAGATTGATTGGTCTATGCAGCAGGCTTTGGAAGAGTTGTCAAAGCATACTCATGACCAATATGTTGCTCTGACAAACGCAACAGCCAAAGAGCATAATGAGTTCTTGAAGGCTGTGGAAGAGCAACAGCAGGCCCTCTCTATAAAGCTTACGGAAACCACTCAAATTATAGGAGAGCTGAGGAATCTGGTAGATGTTAAGGAAAGTATGGCTCAGCTTGTTTCGCAAAGTTCAAGGCAAAGCGAGCAGATGTCAGAGCTCTTGGTTGTTGCGAAACATGCTTCATCTAGTAATCGCGAAAATGGGTTACTTGAACAATTGGCACATGCCATCGATAATTTTGCTTCTGGTTTTAGTTCAAATGAGACACCAATGGAAACGCGAACTAAATTACCGATGTCACTTGTTATCGTAGGCATTATAACCTGCCTAACAATTATAGGTACTTGTGTTTTCTACATTTACAACACGTTGCCGTAATGTCTAAAAAGAAAAAAGAATCTTTCTTTTGGACGAGTTATTCCGACCTCATGACAAATCTGTTCTTTGTCATGCTAATGTTGTTTATATTGGCAATTGCATTATTGCATCGAGAGGTTGTCAAAATCGGAAAAGAGCGAGATGTAACGAAAGAGCAGTTGAAGAAAATTAAGGAACTCGAAAATTCTATTGAGAATATTGATGCTCAATATTTTGAATATGTTAGTGAGTACAAACGCCACACTCTAAAAAATGTGAATATTTCATTTAAAACATTGAGTTCAAAAATTGAGGATATTTCTATAGAGGATAGGGAAAAACTGCTCAATGCAGGACGCGCCATACAAGAGTTCCTTCGCAAAGCCAAACAAGATATTCCGCAAGCAGAGTATATGCTGATAGTAGAGGGTCAGAGTTCAAAGGATAATTACACACGCAACTATCAACTGAGCTATGAAAGGGCTTTAGCTCTTGTTGAATATTGGGTACAAAATGATATTAAATTTGATAGTCTTCCTTGCGAAGTGATTATCTCCGGTAGTGGACAAAATAGTAAATTTCGCAATCTGCCCGATATCTGGGGCAATACGAGTAATCAGCGGTTTGTAATCCATATTATCCCCAAGCCAGGTGTTATTAAATATCAATAGGAAATTATGATGAGGCTCGGGCTATTCATGGTTGCAGGATTGCTGATCAGTTGTAATAGTGGAACAAAGGAGGCTCTTTGCAACCGTCAAGATAGAGGTTCTACAGTATCTTCATATGCACAACCCACCTCATCGTCATTTGGAGCATCTAATAAGCCAATACCTCAAAATGGGCAAAATGAAGTTCAGGAATATTCCGGCAAAATTGAAATCCCCATTTTTCTCAATAAGCAACGAGAACAAATAATCACCCATGTAGGTTATAGCGTATCGTTTAATACGGCCACCAGACTTGCTAACTGGGTGGCGTACGAGTTGACGAACGAAAAGGTGCAAGGAACTACACCTCGTGCGAGAAAGTTTAATCAAGACCCCGATGTGAAGGGTATACAAGCCGATAACGGGGATTATAAAAATTCGGGTTGGGACAAGGGGCATATGTGCCCTGCAGGAGATATGAAATGGAGTAAACAGGCAATGGATGAATCCTTTTACTTTACGAATATTTGCCCGCAGAATCCGAATCTAAATGGTGGTGACTGGAAAGACCTCGAAGAAAAATGCCGCGCTCTTACTCAATACTACCAAAAGATATACATCGCTTGTGGAGCGATAATTGGAAAGGCTCAATATGGATGTATAGGACACAATCGCGTGACAATTCCTGATGGCTTTTACAAAGTCTTGCTGGTAGAAACATCAACCGGTTTTGAAAGTATCGGTTTTTATTTTGAGAATAAAGCCGGGAATCGTAAGTTGAGTTTTTATGCAAGAGCCGTTGATGAGATTGAGCAATTGACGGGGATCGACTTTTTTTCCACCCTTCCTGATAGTATCGAGAATTGCGTTGAGGCTAAATACGACTTGGGTATCTGGCATATAAAGTAATGAAACTAATTCTGGAATACATCTGCAATAACAATTGATTAAGATTACAACGAAGATTTGATACACTCCTGCCGTTATTTCATACATTGACAGCGGTATTTCTTGACCTCCATTCAAAACTTCCTTACTTTTGCTTACGAGAGTGTAATAATGGTGAAACAGTTGATCATATCCACCTCGAGCGATCTGGTGCGTATCGCACCCGACCGCATCGTCTATATCTCTTCGGATGGCAACTACTCGACGCTTGTGCAAGCCGATGGTGAAATGCGAATGCTCTCGTTCCAGTTAGGACAGATCGAAAAATTAATTGCCTCGCAGCTTGGTGCGGATGGAAATATCTTTATCCGCATAGGCAAGAGCCTGATTATAAACCGTTCCTACATTTACTACATCAATGTGCCGAAACAAAAACTGACACTTTCCAACGTGGCTACATTCAGCCATTCCGTAGCAGCATCGAAAGAGGCACTTAAGCAGTTGAAGGAGCTTTTAGAAAAGGGGGCCAAATAGTATGAAAGATGAAAAAGAGATAAGAGACGACGAGATTCGCATTATAGGCGACAATAACGAGCCTCATCGATGGGAACCTGACCGGTGGATAGCGCTCGCCATTGCACTGCTCGGTGTTGCTGTCGGGGTGTTTCTCACACTCAATAGCAACAAAAGAACTATGGAAGTTCTTGAACCGGAGACCTATTTCGAACCTCATGCCGAAGTCACCTCCCCCTCAGCGAATATCTCACGGCGGTTGGGACGCCAGGTAGATTCTCTCGCCCATGGCTTTACAGAAATCCGCGACACCGTGATCAACGACATTCCTCTGCGCATCTATATTCCTCACAACGCAGAGATGATCTTGCACGTCGGGCGGCTCGACAAGAATGATACAACTATCGTCTTTGCGGCGCAGGCGGCCGACATTCGCCGCGACAACCGCAAGATTGTCGGGGCATTCGTCCTGAAGGGCGAACCGCTGGCGTGGGGGCTGTCGAAAAAGGGCTATTGCGCCGTTATCGACGGACGGATTACGATCGGCGTGGCGGATAACTCGCCACTGTTCGAGGAGGCAACGGAAAAGGGCGGCTACTTCTTCCGCCAATACCCACTGGTCGACAATGGTTGCTTGGTCGAGAACGAGCCGAAGAACAAGTCGATCCGCCGTGCGATCTGCGACCGCCGGGGCGAAATCATGATGGTCGACTGCTCCTCGCCCGAATCGTTCCACGACTTCGCACAGGCATTGGTCGACCTCGGCGTGACGCAAGCGATCTATCTGGTCGGCTCGACCTCTTACGGCTGGGCTACGGACGACGACGGCAATCGTGTGGAGTTCGGCTTCGAAAACAGCCGCAGCCTACCCAGGAATACAAGTTATATCGTTTGGAGAAGACGGAAATGATTATTAGTAGTTATAATAACATATTATGGAAAAGCAAAAAATAAGTTTGTATTTTCTTGGGTGTTATATTAGCGCTGTAGTATTAACAATAATAGCGATTGAGATTTATGTCAATAAAAAGATTGATCGGTTACGAAATGAAATCCAAACTACATTGTTGAATGCTTTTGATACACTCAATTGGTGTGTTGATATTGGTAAAGCAATGGACAAAAATGATTATCCAATGTTTGCGGAAGATACTGTTCCAACGACAGATTGGCAATCTCGTGACTGGGATCGTTTATTTAGTAATATTTCAATATATTACAAATTAAAAACGACTCATCCTCTATATGTAGATTGGCCTTTAAGAAATATAGCTCCTTGGAATTTAATATCTACCAAAATAGATTTTAACCAATCTGATTTATGCTTGTCATATTCGATAATATTTCCATATGCTATTGGTTTTAAAAGTACCAAACATCAATCCATCACAAAAGTTATGAGTGATTCCTTTGATTATGTGACGAATAATCCTAAATCTCCATTTTATAATAATTTTATTTTAGGGAGTGATAAATACATCCATAGCCAAGTCGCGACATGCGAAAATGAGTATTTTAAGATTGAATTAGGTGAAGATTATAGAAAATATAACCCATGGGATTCAATTCGTAATCCGTTATATTGCATAATTACTAGTCAGTCGTACTATGTTTATATAGCTGAAACTGAGCCTATTATTCATAAAATTCGCTATATTCACGAAAACAAGTTAAAAGACGAACGGGCATTATTAATTGCATGGTTATCATTAATAACAATTGTTACATTAATAGTTTTCAACTATATAAATAAAAAACATAAAAAAACAAATTTATAAATATATAATTTTTACGTGTTATCTATTCGCACTCACCCTGAAAAGAAACTTTTCCTCGAAACATGTGATAAACACACGCTATGCCTAATGCATATTGAGTAGGCGATAGCGACGGTTCAAATCGCAGTCAGCATACCACTTTATACACCCTCGATACCGTTTCATACAGTCGGGTCCGAAAGGCTCGGCTGTATTGTTTCTTTTTATCAGTTTTGTACTTGCAGCATAGTGCGCAAACACGAAAAACAAGTATAAAACCGATGAAAAGAATTTTATTCAACCTCCTTCTTCCCGGCTTTGCGGCGGTCGGCATGACAGCCTGTTCGCCGAAGACAATGAGCGATTCCGAGGCGATGAAATGGATTGCAGGCTACTCGCCCGAGCGCATCTCCGCGAACACGCCGATCCGAATCGAACTGACCGACAACGTGCGACACCTTTATCCGGATACGCCGCTCGACGGTATGCTGCATTTCTCACCCCGCATAAAGGGCGAACTATATCTGGTGGAAGGACGCACGCTTGAATTCGTTCCCCGAGAGGGTGCTTTGCACCCCGGTCGCGAATATGCATGCCATGTACGGATGTCGGAACTTACGCAAATCGATTCGCTCGGGGATTTTGCGTTTACATTTACCGTGGCAAAGAGGGAAACCCAATTACAGATCACAAGCGTGCGGGTCGATCCGAACGATATACGGTATATGCGGGCCGAGGGGGCAATCACCTTCAGCGAACCGGTCGAAGCGTCGCAAGTCGATGCAGCATTGCTGCATTGTGACATGCAGGGGACTCCGGCCCATTTTATAGTTGAGCCGACCGACGAGCCGACCGTTTTTCGCTTCACCCTTACGCAACTGAAACGGCTTGAGACGGAGACACGGGTGCACCTCTCCTTCGATGCCGCGAAATTGGGCTTCGATGCACCCGAACCGCAAACAATCATCGTACCCGGAGTCAAGGAGTTCAAACTGCTCTCGGCCGAGCGGCACGAGGCGGCACAGCCCTACATCGAGTTGGAGTTCAGCTCCCCGCTGGCCGCCGATCAGGAACTGGAGGGGTTGATCTCGATCGACCGTATCGACCGGCTTCGCATCGAGCGCAGCGGCACGAATGTGAAACTCTTCTACGAGAAGAACGGACTGACCGACCTCACGCTTCGCATCTCCAACCTGCTCCGCAACCGCGATGGGCTCTCTTTGAGCAGCGAGGTGGAGCAACACTTCGCGCAGGAGGTGATTCCGCCCGCTGTCGAAATTCCCCTCAGCGGCACGATCCTGCCCGACAACAGCAACCTCACTCTGCCGTTCCGAGCTGTTAATCTTGCCGCGGTGGATGTCGAGGTGGTCAAGATTTACACCGATAACGTAATGGCTTTCCTGCAGGAGAACGAAATCGACGAAACCTATCGGTTACGACGCGTCGGACGGTTGATCTATCGGCAGACAGTGCGTCTCGACAAGGACCGATCGCTCGACCTGCACACGTGGCAGAACTTCTCGCTCGACCTAAAGAGCCTTTTCCGGCAGGAACGCGAAGCGGTCTACAACATCCGGCTTTCATTCCGCAGGGCCTATTCACTTTATGACCGAACCGAGACCGAAGATTTTCCATTAACCTCCGGCCTGACGGAAAACGACCGTAAAATCTGGGACACGGACAATGCGTGGATTAGTCGCCCAGCTCCGGATTACGATTGGAAGGACTACTCATGGAAAGATCGCGACGACCCCTCTAAAGCGAGCTACTATATGTGCTCCGATCGTATGCCCGAATACAACCTCACGGCATCGAACCTCGGTCTGATTGTCAAGCGTGCGGAGGGGGACCGGCTCTGGACAACCGTAGCAGACCTCGTGACCGCCGCGCCGCGGGCCGGGGCGCGGGTCACGGCCTACAACTACCAAATGCGCAAGATCGGCGCAGCCCGGACCGATGAGCGGGGTTTCGCCGATTTCGAGGTTGACGGTAATCCTTTCGTGGTGACGGCCTCGGACGGCATCTCCACCACCTATCTGAAGATCAACGGCGGGCATGAACTCTCTACGAGCCGGTTCGACGTCGGCGGCAAGAAGACCCCGCAGGGTGTCAAGGGCTTCGTTTACGGCGAGCGCGGCGTATGGCGGCCGGGCGACGAGATACATCTGACATTGATTGTCGAGGACAAGCAACGGGCCCTGCCGAAGAACCATCCCGTGACGCTGGAGCTCTACACCCCGTCCGAACAACTCTACGATTGCCAGACGCTTACCGAAAGCGTCGATGGCATCTACGTATTCCATACACGCACCGGCGAGGATGCCCTGACGGGACAGTGGGATGCGCGGTTCAAGGTCGGCGGACAGACATTCCACCACCCGGTGCGTATCGAGACCATCAAACCCAACCGCCTGAAGATAGCGATCGCTTCTCCCGAGGTGCTGCGCGCCACGAGTTGCGCGACAATCGACCTCGAAGCGCACTGGCTGACCGGCCCCGTGGCCGCCGGATTGCAGGCGAAGGTCGAGATGTCGCTCTACGGCACACCACAGCCGTTCGATCGTTACGCCAATTACGTGTTTTCCAATCCGCTCCGGAACTTTTCCTACGCCAAGCACGAGGTGTTCTCGGGCAGGCTCGACTCGCTGGGACGGATTTCGTGCAAACACTACCTTCCGATCCCCGAATCGGCTCCGGGAATGTTGCAGGCCAACCTGATTGCCCGCGTCACCGAAGCCGGGGGCAACGAGAGCCTGACGTCGAAGCCGGTGCGTTATTCGCCCTACGACACCTATGTGGGCATCGCGCTGGGAGAAAGGGAGTTCGAAACGGATTGCGACCTGCGGTTTCCTGTCGTGACGGTCGATGCCGACGGCAATCCGCTCTCCGGACGAAACTTGGAATACAAGATCTACCGTCTCGACTGGAGTTGGTGGTGGGAAGGCTCGGCCTTCGACCTGAACCGTTATGTACAGGGGACCTCGGCCGAGGTCATTGCATCAAGTACGCTGAATACAGTGCAGGGTAAAGCCGAAGTGCCATTCCGTCTGGATTATCCTGCATGGGGCAAATATCTGGTTTTCGTGCGCGATACGCAGGGCGGTCATGCGACGGGCGGCGTGGTCTATATCGACTGGCCCGATTGGCGCGGACACTCGGGCAAGAGTGATCCGACGGCCGCCACGATGCTTTCTTTTTCGCTCGACAAGCGCCGATACGAGGCGGGCGAGACCGCCACGATCTACTTGCCTCGTTCGTCCGCAGGGCGCGTGCTGCTATCGGTCGAAAACGGGTCGCGGGTCCTCTCGCGCCGCTGGGTGCAGGCCTCCGCCGATCGGGAAACCGCCTGCAAAATGCCCGTCACGTGGGAGATGTCTCCTAATTTCTACGTTCATGCCACGCTTTTGCAACCGCACGCGCAGACTGCGAACGATCTGCCCATCCGCATGTACGGTATCGAGGGGGCTGAAGTGATCGACCGCCGTACCATCCTGCATCCTGAGATCGAGGTTGCTGACGAGATCCGTCCGCAGCAGGAGTTTTCGATCCGTATCCGCGAACGTGACGGCAAGCCGATGAGCTATACGCTGGCCATCGTGGACGAAGGGCTGCTCGACATCACGGCGTTCAAGACCCCGCAGCCGTGGCAGGCGATGAACCAACGCGAGGTGCTGGGCGTTCGGACCTGGGATATGTACGATGAGGTGATCAGGACCTTTGCCGGCAGATTCACGCCGATTCTGAGCATCGGAGGCGACGAGGCACTGCGGCGGGCGGCGGGCAAGGAGAAGCGGTTCAATCCAGTGGTTCAGTTCCTCGGCCCGTTCACCTTGCGGAACGGTGTGAAAACGCATAAAATCACGCTGCCGATGTACGTGGGTTCGGTGCGCGTAATGGCGGTTGCGGCGCGCGAAAGGTGTTACGGTCATGCCGACAAAACGGTTGCGGTGCGCTCGCCGCTGGTGCTTCTGCCCACGCTGCCGCGGACGCTCGCCTGCGGTGACCGGGTGAAGATGCCGGTCAACGTTTTCGCGACGGCGGAGGAGATACGGGACGTTACGGTCTCGGTTGCAGTCGAAGGCCCTCTGTTGGTTGCCGGAACGAAACAACGGACGCTCGCATTCGCGACACCGGGCGAACAGTTGACTGATTTCGAACTCATCTGCGACAAGACGAAGAGAGGCCGGGCCAAGGTGACGATTACTGCCCGCGGCGGTGGGCAGTCGGTGGCAGAGACGGTGCATATCGAGGTGCGCAATCCGCTGCCCGACATCATCACCTCCGAAAGCCGCACTCTCCGAAGCGGGGAGCGATACGCTTTCGAATGGACTGAATTTACGGAGGGCGAGGCCCGTCTGGAGCTTGCCGCCCTGCCTACCATCGACTTCGGTGGCGCATTCGCATTCGTCGAGAACTATGCCCATCTCTGCACCGAACAGCTTTCGTCGCGGGCAATATATATGCTCCACGCCCGCCGTTTCCTCGGAGAGGATGAACGGAAGCGAGCGGAAAAGGCGCTGCCCGGCCTGCTCAAGGCCATTGAGCTGCGTCAGCTCGCCAACGGCGGATTCGCCTATTGGCCGGGCTATGCGGAGGCGCACGACTGGGCGACCTCGATGATCGGGGCGGTGATGACCGAAGCCCGTCGGCAGGGTTTCACTGTCTCCGCACAGAGCTACGACCGCTGGAAAAAATACCAGCATGATGCCGCCCGCCGCTATCGCCACACAACCGACCGTGCAGCTGACCTTCTACAGGCTTACCGTCTCTACACGTTGGCGCTTGCCGGCGAACAGCCGACGGCTGCGATGAACAAGCTGCGCGAATCGAAGCAGCTGTCGCATCAGGCCCTGCTTCGTCTGGCGGCGGTCTATGCGGTAGCCGGCCGCGACGAGGTAGCAGCCAAATTACTCGAACGGGCCGACGGCGTGCTCTCTGTCAACGGCAGCTATGCAACTTTCTGGTCGCCGCTGCGCGATTTGGCGCTGGAGGTCGAAACGTGGGTCCTGGCCGGACACTCTGACCGGGCACTCACGCTGGCCCGGCGTATGGCCTCCGACTTCTCGGCGACCGGCTGCACGACGCAGGAGGTGGCCTTTGTCAGCACGGCGATGGGATGCTTGGCCGACATGGCGGGCGGGGAAAGCTGCAGAGCGATTGTCTGCGAGTCGGACAAAACGCCGCTCGATATTCGCGACATACGCGACGTGAAGTGTCTTTCGCTCGATCCGTCGAAGGGCGTCGTAACGGTAGAAAATTGCAGTGACGGCCCGCTGACGGTGTCGTTACTGACCAAGCGCCGCCCGGGTGCGGACGAAACGATTCCGGCATCGGCTTCGAGCGTCACGCTTTCCATACGATACACCGACTTGCAGGGCCGTGCGGTGACGGCCGAACGTCTTCGCCAGGGCGAAGAGTTTATGGCGAAGATTGAAGTGAAAAAGAATGCCACGGCCTCCGAGTCGATGGCGCTGACCTTTGCCGTGCCATCGGGCTGGGAGATCTGGAATGATCGGCTGGTCAGCGGTGTAGAGCAGGCCGAAGCCGCCCATACGGATATCCGCGACGACCGCATAAGCTGGTATTTTCCACTTGCGGCGGGGCAGAGCAAGCGGTTCACGGCGCGCTTGCAGGCAGCCTACTGTGGACGGTTCGCCGTGCCGCCTGCGGTATGCGAAGATATGTACGCCCCGCAGTGCCGGGCCATTACGGCCAACGGACGGACGGAGGTAGCGCAATGAGACACGGGTGCCGATACGGTATGTTCGCAGCGGTAGGGGGCATCCTGCTGCTGTGGCTCTTCTGCCTGCCGCGCGAGCTGTTCGAGGACGTTGCCTACTCGACGGTCGTGACCGACCGCAGCGGAGAGCTGCTCAGCGCCCGCGTGGCCGACGACGGGCAATGGCGCTTTCCACCCTGCGACACACTGCCCGAGAAGTTCGTCCGGGCGCTTGTCGAGTTCGAGGACCGCTCCTTTTACCGCCATGCGGGCGTCAGCCTGCGGGCACTGGGCCGCGCCGCATGGCAGAACCTGCGGAACGGGCATGTCGTAAGCGGCGGCAGCACGCTTTCGATGCAGGTCATCCGCCTGTCGCGCCGCCGTCCGCGCACACTCTGGCAGAAGGCGGTCGAAATCTTCATGGCCATACGTCTGGAGTGGCGCTATTCGAAAAAGGAGATTCTGCGTCTCTACGCCTCGCACGCACCGTTCGGGGGCAATGTCGTGGGGATAGATGCCGCCTTATGGCGCTATTTGGGCGACGACGGTGCGGAGTTCACGTGGGCCGAGGCCGCGACGCTTGCCGTGCTGCAGAATGCCCCTTCGGCCATCCACCTCGCCAAAAACCGCGATGCGCTGCTCGCCAAGCGCAACCGCCTGCTGGAACGCCTGAAGGAGAAGGGGGAATTGTCAGACGAGGATTATGCGCTGGCGGTCGGGGAGCCTCTGATCGGCGTCCCATATCCAATGCCGCAATATGCCACACACTTGGTCGAGCAGTATGACCGCACAGCCCATGGCCGACGGACAGCCACGCGGATCGACCTTCCGCTGCAGCGTCGCGTCGAAGAGCTCACGACCCGCTGGAGCCGCGAACTGCGGCTGTCGGGCGTGCGCGATCTGGCGGCGGTCGTCATCGAGGTCGAAAGCGGGCAAGTCGTGGCTTACTGCGGCAACAGCGATAGGACGTTCGAGCGCGACGGCAAATGGGTCGATATCGCCCGGGCGCCGCGCTCATCGGGCAGCATCCTCAAACCGTTGCTCTACGCCGCAGCCTTGCAAGATGGTACGATTCTGCCGCACACGCTCTTGCCCGACGTGCCGATGGATTTCGGGGGATTCTCTCCGAAGAACTTCGACGGCGCCTACGCTGGATCTGTTGCGGCCGACGAGGCGCTCGCGCAGTCGCTTAACATTCCGAATGTGCATCTGCTCAAAGAGTTCGGCGTGAGTCGTTTCGCCGAGACGCTGCGACGTGCGGGATTTGCATCGCTCAATCGGCCGGCGGACCAGTACGGTCTGTCTCTGGTGCTGGGCGGTGCCGAGATCACACTTGTCGATATCGTTTCGTGCTACGCCAGCATGGCAGCCTGTTATGCGGACTCAACCCGGCACACCGGCTTTCCGCTCCGTGATCGTATGGCGCTTCACTATACGTTCGACGCGATGCGCGATGTGAATCGCCCCGACCAGATGGATTGGCGCCGGGCCGTATCGGTGCAGAACGTAGCCTGGAAGACAGGCACGAGCTATGGCTCGTGCGACGCATGGGCTGTGGGCGTCACGCCGAAATATGCCGTGGGTGTCTGGGCCGGCAATGCCGATGGAAGCGGCGTGGCAGAGCTTACAGGAGCCCGGACGGCAGGGCCAGTACTGTTCGATCTGTTCGCCCTGCTACCGTATTGTGAATGGTTCGTCGCCCCGCAGAAAGAAGATGGAATGATGTTGAAAGTATGCCGTCACTCGGGCTGTCTGGCCGGACGCCATTGCTCGGAAACGGACGAAATCCGATTGCCGAGAAGTGCGACAAAAAGCGAGGTCTGCTCCTATTGCAGGGAAGTGTGGCTTTCGCTCGACGGCTCATATCGCATCGCAGACCGTAGCGAGCCTATCCGCATGGAACATCGCTTCTCGCTACCGCCGGTTATGGAACACTATTACAAAGCTGGTCACCCGGAGTATTGTCCTCTTCCTCCGGTCAAGCAACGGGAAGCCTATAAAGCGGAGAGCCCGATGCATTTTATCTATCCGGCAGACGGAAGCGTGGTCAAACGCCCTAAACAGGCAGACGGCTCGTTCGGAGCGATTGTTTACAAAGTAGCCCATTCCGACCCTTCGACCGAACTTTTCTGGCATCTTGACACATACTACATCGGCTCAACACGGGATATTCATCAATGTACAGTTCGCCCCTCCCGCGGTTACCACACGCTTACCGTGGTTGATACTGAGGGCAATATTATGTCGATAAATATCGTTGTCATATAATTTTCAGTCATTAAAGATTATAGCGAGAAAAGCGTAGCAAATTACTTTTTGAGCGGTAAATCGGCATTAATAAATAATTCGCATGAGGATGTCTGTATAGCCTACATCGACATCCATACGTCCGTTTTTGTCGAGCGGTTCGAGCATTTTCTGCCAATAGAGGATTTCAGCTTCATCCCGGTCTACTTTCTCTTTGTTGTAGTACAAAGCCCCGCCGGGCGAAGAGCCCGATCTTATATTCGCAACCACTCCTTAGCCTGTTTTGCCAGGTTCAGAATTTCGATACTCAGGGCTTTCAGCTCGCGCGTCCGCTGCTCCAGAGCGGCAATTTGTTGCGTGATTGTGACGCTTGAAAAGTGTGCATTGACGGCTTTTACAACCTGATTGTAGTTGTTGGCAAGTTTCTGAAACTGGAAATAAAAGTCGTTCAGCCGGGCAACGAATTGTGTCTTCGAAGTTGCGTCGGAGGACGACGAACTCCTCTTTGAAGATGCGTTTTACGATAAAACGGCTGCGGTTATGCTCCAATCCTGCCTTACAAAGCATCTGCTTAAAGCGGATATTCTCTTCCGTGGTGAGTTTGAAATTATACCTGTGGACTCTGGGATCTGTCGTTGTCGGGCGTCCGATCCTCTTTTTCGTGGTTGTCATCAGTCTGGTAGTTTTAGTGGCGTGACTCGGGAACGCCACCCGGCCTCGCAGAGCGAGCACCTTTGTCGGACAAAACGCAGTTTGTCGGACAAAGGTACACCTCGCTCCCATCTGGCGATGGGAAAAATACGCAGCAGAAAATTTCTACCGATGGTTTCGGAAGTACTCCGTTACGGTTCTCGTGGCCGGGTCGGTCCCCGATGCAATATTACAACCGTCCGGCACGGAAAAAAAGCCCGCCGAACGGACTGGAGCGGACTGGGACGGACATAAAACCCGAAATTCAGGAGACGATTATATCTTGCATCACGAACAAAATCTTTCACTATCAAAAGATGAAACGCAATACTCAAAACCCTCTTTTCTGCATTCCTTTTACAAGTCATTCATGGAATTGATATGGCAGGCAGGAACGCCTCTCATTTCCACTGCATAAAAGAAGTCGTTCACGAATGAATGCAGTCATGAATCTCCGAAATCACAAATTCATGAACGCAAGAATTCTTTAATTTATCGCTTATGAAAAACTTTCAATCTCGCATTGCCGTCTGCAATCAGAAAGGCGGCGTCGGAAAACTCCCGTCACAGGTTATTTGCCGTCTATTGGCATAAGTGTTCCGGTCGTGGATTTGGGTAGCGTCCGCAGGGTAGCGTCCATGTCGCAGAATGCCGCCTATTCCGACGGTAGCGACCAGCACAACGCCGGGGATGGAAATACGCAAGGCTCGCCCTCGGGCGATTCGCATGGCCTTGCGTATTTTCATCTCCGGTGTTTAATTCCCTGCCGGCGGAAATAAATGACTGGGATATGATATTCCGGGATCGCGCCGGATTACTGTGCGACCTTGAAGATACCGTTCAATTTCTCGCTCAATGCCGTCATATCCCGGCCGATCTTGTCGTTGGTGATTTTAGCGTAGATTTGGGTCGTGGTGATATGTTTATGCCCCAGCATCTTCGATACGGTTTCCAAAGGTACGCCCTGCGCAAGCGTAATCGTCGTGGCGAAGGTGTGCCGCGCCATGTGCATCGTCGGATTGAATGACAGCCCGGCATGTCTGGCAACATGCCGTAAAGACATATTCAGCGTTTTATAAGTGCCTTTAAGCGGAAAAACCTTCTCCCCTGTGCGGTATGTATCCTTATAACGCTTGTAGAGCATTTCGGCTATAGGAAGGAGTTTGACACGGAACTGTGTACCTGTCTTTTGCCGCTTGTCGATGATCCAATAATCCCCATTGTCGTCTGTATGAATATCGGCATGGGTCAGCTTTGCTACGTCCGAATGGCTCAGGCCCGTGAAGGCGCAAAAGACGAAGGCATCCCGGTTAATGCCCGTTCGGTAGTTGGGAAGTTCGACGTCCATGACGGCCTGCAATTCCGAAGCGGATAAATAGCGCCGTTCGGCGTATTTGGGCCTGACATGGAACCCTGCAAAAGGATCGACGGCAATCCAGCCGTTCTTATAGGCCGTATAGGTCATCAGACGCAGTTTCTTGACCCCGGCACAGATCGTTCCGGAAGCAAGACCTTTTACCGTGGAGAGGTAAACGACGAACTTTTCGATAAAATCCCGCTTCAGCTCTTTGAACGGAATGTCCTTGACGTGGTATTCGTATTCGAGGAAAGCGGCGAGACGCCTGCGACGCAGACAGTAATCCTCATAGGTGGAATAAGCGCGGTCCTTACCGACACGTTTGAGGAAGCCCGCAAGGTATTCGTCGAAGGTCTGCAACAGCAGCCGGCAATCGTCGCCCATACCGAGGAAGGCGTTGCGGACTTTTTCGGCCGTAACATACGAATCCCGGTCGCAGAGACGCTGATACTGTTTGCCGATATTGGTCTTGATATTCTCCAGCTTCTCGTTGATGCGCTGGGCTTCGAGACTTTTACCGGCAGCTTTATTTGCTTTGGCATCCCAAAGGGTGGAGCGAACGGTGAGTTTGCAGCTGAACTGCGACATCGTGCCATTGATCGTGATACGACCCATGACGGGAACCTGACCCGATTTCTCGGACTGCCTTTTCACGTAGAAAAGGACTTTGAAAGTGCTGCGTTGCATAATAACCTGAACATTGAGGATTTGTTAAACGTTAAGTCAAGTTATTTGTTATGCGGAAATTCGATGCAACAAACTGAAAACGACTGCCTTAAATGCAAATCAATGCATTTCGGGCAGGTAACGGATAAGTAACACAACTCACCGTTAAACCTGCCCGAGTTTGCTTTTCTATTGCTCGGAGCACATGCAGAAGAGAGAATTAAATACTTGCAAACAAGATATTTACTTTTTTCTGCATATTCGTTTACCTACAAATCCCCGGCCGCGATGGCCCGGGATTTTTCTGTCGGGAACTCCGGATTAAGCCTGTCCGGCCGAACCCAGGACGCTTTCGCATTTGTGCATGTAGAGCTTCTTCAGCTCGTCGCGGGCCGGGCCCAGGTATTTGCGGGGGTCGAACTCTGCGGGCTGGTCTACGAAGATCTTGCGGATGGCTGCGGTCATGGCCAGACGGCCGTCCGAGTCGATGTTGATCTTGCAGACTGCGCTCTTGGCGGCGCGGCGAAGCTGCTCCTCGGGAATACCTACGGCATCCTTGAGCGCACCGCCGTGCGTGTTGATGATCTTCACGTACTCCTGCGGTACGGACGACGCTCCGTGCAGCACGATGGGGAAGCCGGGGAGCTTCTTCTCGATCTCGGCCAAGATGTCGAAACGCAGTTCGGGCGGAACGAGGATACCCTCGGCGTTGCGGGTGCACTGCTCGGGCTTGAACTTGTTGGCGCCGTGCGACGTACCGATCGAGATGGCCAGCGAGTCTACGCCGGTCTTCGATACGAAGTCGATCACGTCGGCGGGGTCGGTATAGGTGTGGTGCTCGGCCGAAACCTCGTCCTCGACGCCGGCCAGCACGCCCAGCTCACCCTCGACCGTTACGTCGAACTGGTGTGCGTAGTCTACGACCTGCTTGGTGAGGGCTACGTTTTCGTCGTAGGGCAGGTGCGAACCGTCGATCATCACCGACGAAAAGCCCATGTCGATGCAGCTCTTGCACAACTCGAACGAGTTGCCGTGGTCGAGGTGCAGGCAGATAGGAATGTTTTTGCCCAGCTCCTTGGCATACTCGACGGCGCCCTGTGCCATGTAGCGCAGCAGCGTCTGGTTGGCGTATTTGCGTGCGCCCGACGAAACCTGGAGGATGACCGGCGACGAAGCCTCCACGCAAGCCGAGATGATGGCCTGCATCTGCTCCATGTTGTTGAAGTTGAATGCCGGGATGGCATAACCGCCCTTGATGGCTTTTGCGAACATCTCACGGGTGTTCACAAGTCCCAATTCTTTGTACGATACCATAATAATTTAATTTATGCAGTGAATTGTTTGTCTCGAAAAACCGCACAAATTTAATAAAAATTCTAATTAATTGCGTCCGATCCGGCTATTTTATTCTCTTTTTGTGAAAATAATAACAGCCGGCGGAAAATTGTTGCGCAATCCGGATAGTTTTTTGTATTTTTGCATGGCCTTAACCCCCGGCGTGCGGGCAGGGTATTTGCCCGGTGCGGCTTGCTTGCGGCCGACTGCGGTCGGCAGGGCGGCAAGTAGGCAGGGGGGGTGCCTGCCGGCTGCGGGGCTGCTTGCTGTAATGTGCCGGCAATGCGCCGCGCGGCATGCCGGGCACGGGACAAACGGACATTAACAAACACAAAACATATCACGATTATGGCTGATTTCATTTATCAGGAGCCGTTCCCCGTCGGGGAAGACAAAACCCAGTACCGTCTGCTGACGAAGGATTATGTGAAAGTCGTCGAGTGCGACGGCCGCAAGATCCTCAAGGTCGACCCCGCAGGCCTCGAACTCTTGTCCAAAGCCGCGTACAGCGACGTGTCGTTCTACCTGCGCGCCGCCCACCTGCAGAAATTGCGCAACATCCTCGATGATCCCGAGGCCACCGACAACGACAAGTTCGTGGCTTACACCATGCTGCTCAACCAGGTCGTTGCGGCCGAGGGCGAACTTCCCACATGCCAGGATACCGGCACGGCCATCTGCATCGGCCACAAGGGCGAGGACGTCTATACGGGCGCCGACGATGCGAAATGCATTGCCAAGGGCGTGTACGAGACCTACAAAGACCGCAACCTGCGCTATTCGCAGGTCGTGCCTTTCACGATGACCGAGGAGAAGAATTCCGGTACGAACCTCCCGGCACAGATCGACATTTACGGCGGCCATCCCGGCATGGAGTACGAATTTCTCTTCATTACCAAGGGCGGCGGTTCGGCCAACAAGACCTTCCTCTACCAGCAGACCAAGGCGCTGCTGAACGAGAAATCGCTGACCGATTTCATCAAGACCCATATCTTCGACCTCGGTACGTCGGCCTGCCCGCCCTACCACCTGGCCATCTGCATCGGCGGTACGTCGGCCGAGATGTGCCTCTCGACCGTGAAGAAGGCTTCGGCCGGCTACCTCGACGAGTTGCCCACTTCGGGCAACGAGGGCGGCCGCTGCTTCCGTGACCTGGAGTGGGAGGAGAAGGTGCTCAGGATCTGCCAGCAGAGCGGTGTCGGCGCCCAGTTCGGCGGCAAGTACCTCGTGCACGACGTGCGCGTGATCCGTGCCCCGCGCCATGCGGCTTCATGCCCCGTGGCCATCGGCGTGAGCTGCTCGGCAGACCGTAACATCAAGGCCAAGATCACCCCGGAGGGCATCTTCCTCGAAGAACTGGAGAAGAACCCCGCGCGTTTCCTGCCCAAGGAGGCACCCGGCATGTCGCCCGCCGTGGAGATCGACCTCGACGAAGGCATGGACAAGGTTCGCGAGATCCTCTCGAAATACCCGATCAAGACGCGCCTGAACCTGAAAGGCACGCTCATCGTGGCCCGCGACATCGCCCATGCGCGCATCAAGCAGATGATCGACGAGGGCAAGCCGATGCCCGAATATTTCAAGAAACACCCGGTGTACTATGCCGGGCCGGCCAAGACCCCGGACGGCATGGCCTCGGGATCGTTCGGCCCCACGACGGCCGGGCGCATGGATCCTTACGTCGACCTGTTCCAGTCGCTGGGCGGTTCGCTGGTGATGGTGGCCAAGGGCAACCGCACGCAGCAGGTGACCGATGCCTGCAAGAAGTACGGCGGGTTCTACCTCGGTTCGATCGGCGGCCCGGCGGCGATCCTGGCCAAGAACTCCATCAAATCGGTCGAGGTCGTGGACTTCCCCGAGCTGGGCATGGAGGCCGTCCGCAAGATCTACGTCGAGGATTTCCCGGCGTTCATCATCGTCGATGACAAAGGCAACGATTTTTTTGCCGATTTCAAGCATTAAAAACCAGCCCGCGGATATACTAACGGGCAAAAGTTTACGTTGTAAAATCTGAAAGAAGGTTTTATTGTAAAGCTCAATGAGAGATTTCATTGCGAAAATATCCCTGACGGCACTCTTCGTGCTGGCGATCTTCTCGGCATCGGCTGCCGAGAAGGTCACTTTTGAGGCTAATTCTCCGCTGACGGTCGCTGTCGGCGAACCGTTCCGCGTGGAATTCGCCCTCAACGCCATGCCCGACGACGGCACGTTCAAGGCTCCCGCATTCGAGGGGTTCGACGTGATTGCCGGGCCTGCGGAGGCCCGGGGGCAGTCGATCCAGATCGTCAACAATGCGATGACGCGGGTTATCAACTACACGATCACCTACGTGCTCGTGCCGCAGGGCGCAGGCAACGTTACGGTCGGCGCCGCCGAGATAGCGGTCGAGGGTACGACCTACCGTACCAAGCCGCTGGCGATCGAGGTGGTGGACGAGGGCAAGGCGCCGGGAGGCGGCGGTTCCGCCGCCGGCGGACAGCCGCAGCGCCGGGAGGAAGCCTCCTCCGAGAGTGCGGCGCAGAGCAAGGTCGCCAAGGACGACATCCTGCTGCGGGCCATCGTATCGCGGACTTCGGTTTTCAAAGGCGAGCCGCTGCGCGTGACCTTCAAGCTTTACGAACGGGTTCCGGTAGTGGGGTATAACGATGTGAAATTCCCTTCGTTCAACGGCTTCTGGGCCCAGGAACTCAATACCGAGAACGCCCGCCGCGAACGCGAAACCTTCAACGGCAAGGTCTACGAGACGCTCGTAGCCAAGGAGTACCTGCTCTATCCGCAGCAGGCCGGTACGCTCGTCATCGAGCCCGCCGAGATCACCGCCGTGGCGCAGGTCATCATCCAGAGCCGCCGCAGCCTCGATCCCTTCTTCGGGGGAGGTCACGATTTCGTGAACGTGCCCCGCAAGGTGCAGAGCCCGCGGATAAACGTCACGGTCAAACCGCTGCCGGCGGGCGCCCCCGCCAGCTTCAGCGGCGCCGTGGGCAGTTTCACGATGGATGCGGTGCTGCCGCCCGACCGGCTGGCAGCCAATTCTGCGGCGACCTATACGGTGAAGATCTCCGGTACGGGCAACCTCACGTTCGTGCAGGCTCCCAAGCTGACGCTGCCCGCCTCGTTCGAGCAGTATAACGTCAAGACGACCGAGTCGATCAACGCCTCGGCGGCCGGGATTTCCGGCTACCGCCAGTTTGAATACCCCTTCATCGCACGCGCCGAAGGCACGTACGACGTCGAGCCCGTCGAATTCAGCTATTTCGACCCGGCGCGCATGCAGTACATGACGCTGCGCTCGCGTCCGCTCGAACTGGAGATCACGCCCGATGCCAAGGGCGGCGGGGGCGACGCCTATGTCGTGCAGGGACGCGGCATGTCCAAGGAGGAGGTCAAGATGCTCGGGCAGGACATCCGTTTCATCAAGCTGGGCAATGCCCAGTTGCGCCCGGTGCGCGAGCCGTTCCTTTTCGGGGCTGCCTACTGGGGGCTGCTGGTGGGAATTCTGGCGCTCTTCACGGCGGTCTACGTGGCGCTGCGCAAGCAGATCCGCGAATCGCAGAACGCCGCCCTGGTGCGGGGCAAGCGTGCCAACAAGGTCGCCGTGCAGCGTTTCAGGGTCGCCAAGCGTTATATGGAGGAGCAGAACCGCCATGCGTTCTACGAGGAGATGCTCCGGGCACTGTGGGGGTACATGGGCGACAAGTTCAACATCCCGGTGGCCAACCTCACCAAGGAGAACGTCCGCGAGGAGCTGCACAAGCGCGGCGTGTCGGCCGAAGAGTCGCAGCGCTTCACGTCCATCATCACCAAGTGCGACGAGGCGCAGTATTCGCCCGCGGCATCGGCACAGATGAGCGAGGTGTACGCCGAGGGCGTGGACATCATTTCCCGGATCGAAGCGGTGATAAAAAGATAAGAACGCTATGAAACGAATAATCGGATGTTTTCTGTTGTCGCTGGGCCTGGCCGCAGTATCCTTTGCGCAGGAGCCTGCCGACAGCCTGCAACAGGTTTCGCGGGAAGTCCCTGCCGAGGTGCAGGCCCCCGGGGAGCAGACTGCGGAACAGTTGTGGAACAAAGCCAATACGGCCTATATCAACGGCGATTTCCATGCGGCCGCCGATGCCTACGAGGAGTTGCTTTCGCGCGGGGTGAGCTCCATGAAACTCTATTATAACCTGGGCAATGCCTATTTCAAGGACGACCGTATCGGCAAGGCCATCCTCTATTACAACCGGGCGTTGCGCCTTGCGCCGGGCAACGACGACATCCGTTACAACCTGAGCGTCGCCGAGGCCCGCACGAAAGATAACATCGAGGACATCCCCGAGTTCTTTTTCGTCACGTGGATGCGCGACATCCGCCACACGATGGGATGCACGGCGTGGAGCCTGCTTTCGCTCGCACTGCTGGCCTGTATGCTGGGGCTGTTCCTGGTCTACCTGCTGGCACAGCGCATTTCGCTGCGCAAGGCGGGTTTCTACGGCACGGTCTTCGCGGCGCTGCTGTTCATGCTGACCACGTGGTTCGCCGTGGGGGAGCGCCGTGAGATGCTCGACGATACTTCGGCCGTGGTGATGACCGCCTCCACGGCGGTGAAGAGTTCGCCCGACAAGTCGTCGACCGACCTCTTCGTGCTGCACGAGGGTACGGTCGTGACGATCACCGACCGCCTCGACGGGTGGTGCGAGGTCGTGATCGCTGACGGCAAGAAAGGCTGGGTCGAAGGACGGAAAATCGAAATCATCTGAATGTCGAGGCTTTTACAGGACGTTGTCGGCGAGTTGTCGAAACTCCCGGGTGTAGGGCGCCGTACGGCGCTGCGCCTGGCCATCCACATCCTGCGGATGGAGCGCGAATCGGTCGCCGAAATGACGGAGAGCATCGACCGTTTCCGCAACGAGGTCAAATATTGCACGCAGTGCAACAACCTCTCCGACGAGGAAGTCTGCCCGATCTGCGCAGACGACGAGCGCGACCATACGACGATCTGCGTTGTCGAACAGGTGGCCGACGTGCTGTCGGTCGAGAATACGCGGCAGTACAAGGGATTGTACCATGTGCTGGGCGGCGTCATTTCACCCATGCAGGGTATTTCGCCCTCCGACCTGAAGATCGACTTGCTGACCGAACGCATCGCCCGTGGCGGCGTGAAGGAGGTGATCCTCGCCATTTCCACCTCGGTCGAGGGCGAAACCACGCTCTTCTACCTGATGAACCGCCTCCGGCAGTTCCCGGGACTGAAAGTCACCTCCATAGCCCGCGGCATCGGCTTCGGCGACGAACTGGAATATGTCGACGAGCTGACCATTACGCATGCCCTGCTGAACCGCCGCGAGGTCGAATGACCTGCGGCCGGGGCGCACTGTGGGCGAATCCCCTGCTCTGCGGCACGACATGTGCCGCAATACGGCCGGAACTGTCACCCGTTCTTTTTCTGCAAGCAAGACCCCGGTACAGGATTGTACCAATGTAAAATATTTCTGTTATGGAATTTCTGACAAACGACAAGCTCACGATCGTGGGCGCGGCCGGCATGATCGGCTCGAACATGGCCCAGACGGCGCTGATGATGCGCCTTACGCCCAACATCTGCCTTTACGATCCCTATGCTCCGGCGCTCGAGGGCGTGGCCGAGGAGCTTTACCACTGTGCGTTCGAAGGGGTGAACATCACCTGGACGAGCGATGTCAAGGAGGCGCTCTCGGGAGCGGCCTATGTCGTTTCGTCGGGCGGCGCGGCCCGCAAGGCCGGCATGACGCGCGAAGACCTGCTCAAGGGCAATGCCGAGATCGCCGCACAGTTCGGCAAGGACATCAAGGCTTACTGCTCCGATGTGAAACACGTCGTGGTGGTCTTCAACCCGGCCGACATTACGGGGCTGGTGACGCTCATCTATGCCGGTATCCGCCCGTCGCAGCTCTCGACCCTCGCGGCGCTGGACTCCACGCGCCTGCGGAGCGAACTGGCCAAATATTTCAGGATTTCGCCCGACGAGATCCGTAACTGCCGTACCTACGGCGGCCACGGCGAGCAGATGGCGGTCTTCGCTTCGACGACGCTCGTTGCCGGACGCCCCCTGTCGGAGCTGATCGGCCGCGAGATGCCCGAAGGCGACTGGCACGACCTGCAACAGCGGGTGATCCAGGGCGGCAAGCACATCATCGACCTGCGCGGACGTTCGTCGTTCCAGAGCCCGGCCTACCTGTCGATCTGCATGATCGCTGCGGCGATGGGCGGCAGGCCGTTCGGCTACCCGGCCGGCGTGTTCGTACACAACGACCTGTTCAAGCATATCCTGATGGCGATGGAGACCGAAATCACGAAGGACGGTGTCAGCTATAAGGACGTGCAGGGTACGGCCGAGGAGAACAAGGCCCTTGCCGACAGCTACGGGCACCTCTGCAAACTGCGCGACGAGGTGATCTCGATGGGGATCATTCCGCCCGTCGAAGAGTGGCGCAGCCTGAATCCGCACCTGAAATAGGCGGCGGTTGCATACTGTTGCGGCAGGGGCCGGTTCATTTGAACCGGCCCCTGTTTTCGATTTATGGCCGGGAGTCGAACGGCATCGTATATTTCACCGGGGGCTGACCTTCCCGTCCTTTGTCCGGCGGTGCCCCGATTTTCAGCGAGGGGAGAGTTCCGGTACGCGGACAGCCTCTTCCGAAAATTCTTGGTTTGCGGTTTTGAGTAGCGGATATCGCCCAGGCATCCCGTAGTGTCGATGACGAATGAAATGACGACACGGCCGTATATTTCGGGTTGTTCGGTTGGCCGCCATTCGTATTTCCGGAGGTGCGTCTGTACCCATCGGCGGAAATCCGCGAGGTCGCCGCCTTCGGGCTGCGGATCGATGTCCGTTTCTGTGGATGGTATATTGCCGGCCGTATCTGTGGTTTTGATGGGCTGCGGGTTGGCGCCTTTTCTTCCGGAAGGACGGCAAGAGATTCCTGTCCGGAAATGTCTGTCATCCGGAATCTCTGCGGTGTGAAGCCGAATGCGCGTAACCAGACACCTCCCCGGGCGTATACTAAATGGATTCCTTCTTCCGTTCTATGTCGGCATGACCGACAATGCGGAACCGGGACGACCTTCCGGGGGAGGCGTTTCCTCAGCCGCAACGGGAGCCATAGAATTAATATGGGAGGATCTGCCGGCCGGACTTTCGGGAACCGCCCCCCCCCGGCCATGATCCGACGACCATTCCCCGATACTAACCACCACCTTCTTTGGCGGATAAACCCTTACTTGATTCGAGAACCGCTTTGTAGTTCCCGTAGCGTCTGCCTTTCCGGTTTCGTATTTGTCCGGTGCCTCATGCTGTGTGCCGAATGACAAAAAACGAATATGATATGACAAAGACATTCTTTATTTTCACTCAGGCTCCCGATAACGGGGCTTATGGACTTTGTCCCCTTGCTGTGGGCGCCGGGGGTATTCTGGTGCGGGAATGCCGGGGGTACGGGATATCGATAGTTAAACCCTTAACAGACGAGGTATTATGAACCAAGACAAGGAACAGCGCGGGAGCTTCAGGCATCCCAATATGAGCGTGCGGCCGATGCTGAATATTCGCAGCGGGAGCCGTGACGGTCGCTATACGCTGGTCATACAACTGATCCGGGAGCGCCGCCGGGGCGTGATCTTCACACCCTACCGGTTGTTGCCCGAGGAGTTCGACCACCTGCGCGGAAAAGCCGCCGCCACATCCCGGCGCAGAACCCATACGGCGTTCATCCACGAGGTCAATGTTTTTCTGGAGAAACAGAAGGAAGAGGTGCAGCGCATCCTGTCCGAACTGCAGCGCGAAGGGAAACCGTTTACGGTTCGGGATGTCACGCAGGCCTACCACCGGCGTTACGACAACCGTTACGTGCATACCTTTTTCACACGGCAGATCGAGGAGTTGCGCAAAGAGGGGGCACAGGGTACGGCCAATAAGTATAATGCGACGCTGATCGCCTTCGAAAAGTTCGTCGGAAGCCGCCGTATCCATTTCGATAACGTGGACGAGAACCTGCTGCTTGATTTCGAACAGCACCTTCGCCAAATTCCCCTGCAACCCAATACGGTGTCTTTTTACATGAGTAATTTCCGTGCCGTTTACAACAAGGCTCAGAAACGCGGTTATGTAACCCGGGGCCGGTCGCCTTTCGATGCCGTGCCCATCCGGATCGAGAAAACTCGCAAGCTGGCCGTGAGCACCGAAGTGATCCGCCGTGTCGCGCAGTCCGAATTTCCGGACTCCTACAAGCTGAATTGTGCCCGCGACATGTTCATGTTCAGTTTCTATTGCCGCGGAATGTCGTTCGTAGATATGGCCTACCTGCGGCAGGAGGATATCCGGGACGGTATGATTCATTACCGCCGTCGCAAGACCGGCCAAACCTATTCGGTGCGGATCATTCCCGAGGTGCAGTCCATCCTCGACCGTTACCGGGAAACATGTTCACCCTGGGCCCTGCCAGTGCTGCTCGAATTCGGCGCGGACGGTCTACTGCGCCCGCTCGTGTATAATGGAACGACGACGGACGAACGCAGGCTGTTCGACGAGAAACTCTATTTGCGTTATAAATACAGCCTGTCCCACTACCTGCGCTTTTTCCGGGATATGTGCAAACGCCTGGATCTTCCGGTCAAACTCTCTTTCAACGTTGCGAGGCATAGCTGGGCGAGCCTTGCCCGCAAACAGGGTATCCCGGTCTCGGTCATCAGCGTCGGTTTGGGGCACACGTCCGAAAGAACGACCCAGATCTATTTGGACGAACTGGATAACAGTACGGTGGATGCCGCGAACGAAATCGTCGCAGGGCTGCTGAAAGGTGCTGCCGGGAGGCGGAAAAAAAGCACGGAAAAGAGCCGGGGATGGTAAAAAAATAATAACTTTGCCGTAAAGACGGTTGTTTGTATAGACGGCGGGATATACAGCAAGATACGGTCTTTTCCAAAAAGACTGTAAAAGCCTTTTTTTCACCTTTCTGAGGCGGCTTCCGCCCCTTGTTTCTAATGCAAAGATAGTGCTTATTTCGATATTCCGATCTACCCCCCCCCATACCAAAATCGGTCAAACACATATCTGTTTTTTGTCATTTTCACACCTGAAGGCTCTGTTTCTCAGGTGTATTTTGTTTTCAGGGCCGACGGCGAACAATGTAAATAACGCTGGCAGAAGCGGTAAAAGGCGAGGTAACTCTTGAATCCGAACATGCGGATCAGCCGGTCGTTGTCCCTGATCCCGCTCCGGACTGCATGTTCTATGTCTGCGGCTTTTTGTTTCACCAGCCAGCTGTGGTAGGACTCGCGGAACGTGTCGCGGAATTTGCGGATAAAGGAACTTTCACTCATGTGCGCCATCCGCGCCAGTTCGGCGATGCTTTCCGCATGGCGGTAAGAACTCAGCACGAATGTCTGGAAATCATCCTTGGGACGGATTACATCGCGGAAGAAACATCTCAGTCTGGCATCTCCGTAGAAGTAGCGCATCATCAAAAAAAGTTCGTGTTCCTTGACTACATGGTAACAGGGTAGGTACATCCCGACGGGATCAAGGGCGGGCCCCATCCCCTCGAAGAATGCCAGAATCTCGGGTACGACCTGCAATACGGGCGAACCTGCTGCATCCGCAGAATCTATCGTCGCCATGCTGGCCAGTATGTCGTTGTTGCATAGTATCATCCGATTGTTGAAATCGAGAGTGACCACATCGCTTTCCCGGAGCGCCGATACTGCAATCTCCCTCTTCCGGGCTAAAAAGATGCACTGGCGATCCAGAAGATAATGGCTGCCGCTCCTGCCGATGCGTACATGTAGATGCCCCGACAGCAGGAAAAGAATGCGGTGCGAACGGTAGTCGGCCTGTGGCAGCAGTTGTGCTTCAGGGAGTAGCGTACGAGTGAATTTTGCAACGGAATGGTCTTTTGCGGCGGAACAGGTCATGCAACCGGCCGGGCAGTTGGTCGCATGGAATGTTCCCCATACGGGATCGGTGGTTTTTACGGACTGTTTCATCGTATATTCTCTTTGTGTGGCTATTATATGCTTGCAATACAGTTGCTTGTATTTTAAGTTTCACAGTTTTACAAATCGAATCTGCTGGTTAAACATTTCTTCCGTGCATGTGGTTACAATGTCTTAATTACCAGTATGTTTGTCCTGTTGACGAATGTGCGCAGTCTTTTTGGAAAAGACTGTCACTTATCGAAGCGTTTTTCCTGTAATTATCTTTCTGTAATCCAGTCGCTTGTTTTTGTTTTGCTTTCCGCGCCGGGACGGAGATATATGACGGGCAGCCACTCCTGTTCCGGCGCTGTTAATGGGGAGTTGTTATATAATCGTGATTTTCGGATCGAGATAATAGCAAAGGAATATGAGAAGAACCATACTTATCTTTTTTCTTGCCATCTGTTGGGCCGGGGGCCGTGCATGGGCACAGGATATCGGTGTTAAGACCAACATCCTCTATTGGGCGACATCAACCCCGAACCTCGGTTTCGAGTTCGGCCTTGGCAAACGCACCACGCTCGACCTTGCGGGTGGTTACAATCCCTGGACGCTCGACCGGGAGGCGAACCGGAAGATCCGGCACTGGATGGTGATGCCGGAGTTCCGCTACTGGTTATGCGAGCGTTTCAACGGCCATTTCTTCGGGGTGCATTCGGGCTATGCCTTTTACAACCTGAGCGGGGTTCGCATTCCGTTCCGGGGCAAGTCCACCAAAGACCATCGTTATCAGGGCTGGGCGACCGGCCTGGGCCTCTCCTATGGTTATAACTGGATACTTGGCAAACGGTGGAACCTCGAGGCGACGCTGGGCTTCGGTTACGTCTATACGAACTACGATAAGTACGACTGTGCGACCTGCGGCAAATTCAGGGGCAGTCAGGATAAGCACTACTTCGGCCCGACCAAGGCGGGTATCTCCATTATTTATATGATCAAATAGCGCATCAGGGTATGAAAAAGACAGCCTCACTTATATTCATCCTCGCATTGCCGGTTTCGTTGACCGCCCAGGTCGATATTGCCGGCGAGTCCGTGAAACGGGTAAAACACAGCGTCGAGGTGGCGTTCGATATTCACACGACACCGAAAACCTTGAAAAATCGCTACAAGATGGTGCTGACACCCTATCTCTGCAACGGTGCCGACACCGTATGGCTGCCGCAGGCGGAAATCTACGGTAAGATCCGTTATAAGAGGGAGCGGCAGGAGCAGGCGCTGTCCGGGAACCGCACGTGGAGCCTCGCTCCGAACCAGATATTGGAAGGCGGGAGTTGCGCCTATGCGGCAGCCGTTCCCTATGAGAAGTGGATGCGCACGGCGTCGCTGGGCATCAAACGCCGGATGGTCGGCTGTGCCTGCGACTGCCATGACGGCGACCAGACCCTGCTGGCGGATGTTCCGGTCTATACACCGCCCGTTCCCGCCGTTGCGGAGATCGCCGCCGATCCGGCCCGGTTCGAGGTTGTGGAGGCACACAGGCGCTGGGCTTTCGACCGCAATGAGATCCGGGTTTTCTTTCCGGTGGCGGATACCGAACTTTATCCCGATAAATTTGGCAACCAGGCTACGCTGGATAAGATCGTCGAAGGCATCCGCAAGATCGGCAGTACGGAAAAACTGCGTCTGAGCGGGGTGGAAATCACGGGTTTCGCGTCTCCCGAAGGCGCCCTCGCACTCAATACCCGGTTGGGCGGCGAGCGTGCCCGAGCCCTCAAAACCTATATTGCAAAGGCAGTCCCGGAGTTGTGCGACGCGGATTTCCAACTGATAAACGGTGTCGAGAACTGGGATGACCTGCGCCGTATGGTCGCTGCTTCGGATATGGAATGCCGTGACGAAGTGCTGGCAGTGTTGGACAACGATGCCGGGAACGACCGGAAGGTTGCCCTTCAGAGGCTGGCGGGCGGTAAGCCTTATCGCTATATGCTGAAAAACTTTTACCCCGAACTGCGCAATGCCTGCTATGTGGCCGTCTATTACGATGTGTTGAACGATGTCGCGGCCGATGCGATCAACGCCGCTAACACGCAGATCCGCGCCGGGAAATACGCCGAGGCACTGGAACTCCTGCGCGAATACGGTGACGATCCCCGTGCCTGGAACCCGATCGGTGTTTGCCACATGATGCTCGAAGAGGAGGACGAAGCTGTCCGGTGGTTCGAAAAGGCCGTCGCTGCGGGGTGCGTAGAAGCGCGGAAAAACATGGAACAGATAAGATAACGATACGAACAAGTCACTTCATTTCATTCTCACTAAATTCTTCAATTCTATGAAATTTTCTAACTTGATTCTTGCAGCTTCAATAGTTGCGATGACTTTCGCTTCCTGCAACAAGGAAGATGAAGCCGGCACGGGAGACAACTCGCTCAAGAGCGTGACCATTTCGCTGGCCAACGTATTGTCGGGCACCCGTTCCGCCATACCTGACGGCGAGGGGGATCTGTCCGAAACCGAAATCAACCTGATCAACTATCAGGTATTCTTTTCCGATGGCACCAACCTCTATCGCGGGAAAAAAGCCGACGACCCGCAGGCTGACGCACAGAATTTCTTTGTGGTCGGGGGCGATGTGGGCTTGGAACAATCTTTCCATTTCCTGCCTGCAGGTGTAAACAAGGTAATCGTTATCGGCAATGTTCGGGGTGATGACGGACAGGTGATTAAGACCGGTACGACGGGATTGACGGCTGCTGCCGAAGCCGACCTTGCCAAGCAGTTGGCAATCGACGGGCAGCAGGATGTGGACGAACTCACGCTATACGGCGAATCCGAGGCTTTGACTCTGTCCGCCCAGCATGCTGCAGACCATTCGAACCCTGTTTATGAAGCCACGGTGAATATCGAACCCCTCGTCGCACGTGTCGAGGTGACAGGCATCGAATGTAACTTCGGGAACAGCCCGATTTACAACGCGATCAAACTCCAGAAATTCGCGATCAACAATTACTACGCCCAGGCCGAGTTGACCGAAGGTACGATGTCGGAGTTGAAGAAAGCCAAAACTGACGAAACAGAGATATTCGACCATTTTGCAACCCTTACGGGAGATCAGTGGTACTATGAAAACCTGAACGGGGCCCTGCTGACACCGGCTGCGAACAAAAACGAAAAGAAATCTTACTACCATTTCTTCACGGCCGGGAGTGAGCTTGTCGATGCTGTCACGTCGGATGGCTATCCCCAGTTGCTCATGCAGGCTACCGGCCATGCCGATGCCTCCGGCAATGATGCCGGCACTCCGCTGTACCTGGCGACCAAAGCACTCAAGAATGCGAGCGGGAACCTTACGAAGTTCGAACGCGGCCATATTTACCGGGTGAATTTCATATTCAACGACAGTGATTTCGAACAGCCTGACAAATGTATTGATGTTACCGTAAAGGTGGCCAAGTGGACGGTACATGCCGACCTCACGCCCGTATTCAACTGATTTATCCTTATTCCGCAGGCGGGATCGACCGGCTCTCCGGCTCCGCCTGCGTTTTTACAACACAAACCGACAGACTTATGAGAACAACGAATATCGCCGGGTGCCTGTTGCTTTTCGCAGGGCTTTGCGCGTCGTGTATCCGCGAAGATCTGGGCGATTGCCATAATACCGATAAGCTGGTGCTGAGCTATAAAGGCGACGGTTCGGCCGAGATTTTCGGGTCGAAAATCTGCCGTGTCGAGATGTATGTCTTCGATGCGGACAACGACTGCGTCGGCTCCGGGGTCTTGTCGGAAGAAGAGGTCGCAAACCGTACGGCCGTGCTGCCGCCGCTCGATCCGGGCGATTACCGGATCGTTTGTTTAGCTAATACGCATCATACGGAAGTCGACAATCTGGACTGTCGCCGGTTCGACCAGATGAGGTTCGCCGCCGGGGATTACCTTGCAGGAAAGGTGGTCGCCGGCAACGATTCGCTCTATTACGCTTCCGCATCCTATACGGCTGAGCCGTACGATGCCGGGCGGGAAGACCGGACGCAGGTCGTCGGTTTTGCCAGTTCGCACTATAAGGTGTCGGTCGAGGTCGCCGGTGTGCCAGCCTCCGGGCAGCGTGCAGACGGGACGCTCGTATTGGAACTCTGCAACGTGTCGCCCTGTACCGATTTCGAGAACCGCGCCTGCGGAGAAGCGACCACCTATCGTCTTGAAAGCAAATACGACGTCGGCAGGGCTTTGCTGACCGCCCGTGCCAACATTATGCGCCATAAAAATCACGAGGACGTGGCGCTTTGCGTGCGGCCCGCTTCGGGCGGTGAGCCGTTGGCCGAGGTCAACTTTGCCGAATTCCTCGCGATGCACGAGGATGTCATCGACTGCACCAGGCAAGAGGTGCTGATCCCGATCCGCATCGAGTTCAAGTCGGGGAGCGTGTCGATTACCGTTCCCGAATGGTATGTCGATGAAGTGAAACCTGAATTTTAAGGTATCGAGCCATGAGAAGAAGAACCTGCATATCGTTTTTCGTCCTGAGCGTCCTGTCCGCAGCGCTTTGCATTTCGTCGTGCGACAGGATGGAACTGATGCCGCAAAGGCCGCAGTCGGACGAAGGAAAAACGGTCACCCTGCGCGTGATTGTGCCCGAACCTGTTGTCGTGGATCCCATGACCCGTGCCGGCGCCGGCGATTTCGACAAGATCCGCGATCTGAACATCGTCGCCGCAGATGGCGGAAGCGACGATTCCGCACTGTTCGAGGTCTATTATGCCGACGGATCGCAGAACGGAGATCCGGCCGTCGAGATGGAAGAGGGAAAGGATATAACGATCCACTTTTCCGAAGAGTTTACGGGTCGGTATGGGCTGACCCGAAAAAATTTTTATATCGTCGCCAATTACGGCCGAAAGATCGACAAGGCTGCGGTGACTACCGTCGGGCTTCTGAAAGCTCTGAAACAGGAATCATCCGAGGGTTTCCCCGGCATTCCTGTCAATGGTTGTATGATGTTTGCCGAAGCCGGGAATGCCGGAACCCATACCCATCCGGATACCGGACAGACGGGGTTGTCCCTCTCCGCCGAACTGCGGCGTACGGTAGCCATGATTACGGTAGGTATCGACGGGTCGAGGTTGGCCGCGGGTGTTTCCATCGTCCCGCGCAGGATCAGCCTGCACAGGGTGCCGGTGCAGTGCTATCTTGGCATGGCGAACAAACCCTATGAAGACGAAACCCTCGGCATCGAGGAAATCGGCGAGCAGAAAGGCGACGGCGGCGAGCTGAACTGGCCGATGGTCGTGGGGGACGCAACGCTCTCTTCTGACCAGGGGCAGGCTCCGTCGTGGGCAGCCTCGGCAGAGACTTACGCCGGCGGGCATTACGCCGGCGATGACGAGAGCCTCGATGTTTCCGACCGAACCATCGCCCCGCTTTTCATGTTCGAAAATGACCATGGAGGCGATGCTTTCGGCCACGAGGATGGCATCCGTGATCCACGCCTCAAACGTCCAGCTGCGTGCCGGATGGCGGGTGAATGGGGCAACCTGCTCGAGGATCGGTCTACTGCGACCTGCTCCTATCTCGAAGTCGAGGCGTTGTATTTGCGCCGGAATACCGATGGTACAACCCGATACGGGGGAACCGTCAGGTTCCGCTTCTTCTTGGGGGACGATGTCTCCCGGAACTTCGACGTGCTGCGCGACCACTATTATAAGGTCACCTTGCAGCTCGAAGGCAATGCCGTCACGGAAGGCGGCCAGGTCGATGAAAACGGGGATCTGACGGTGGATGGCTCCCAGGTTACGTGGCGCGTGGAAAGCGACCTGAGGAACGTCGTGATCGAGACCGGCGACATTATCGTGGGCGGTTCCGGCGAGTATTATCCCATCGACATCTCGGGGTTGGAGAGTCCCCGTATCTACGTGAAGACGGAAAATTCGTCTGATGAAACCATAATGTTTGTCCACTATTTCAATGATGCGGGCAACGGTTCGGGCACCTGGGGTTCATTGGGTGGATGGCCTGCCGAAACACAGGTGTCCAAAACCGATGACGGCAAAACTGTTTTGTGGATATTTATCAGTCCATGGGATCCGAACCTGGAGGATATCTATGGTGACCAAGGGTTTAAGGACGGTATACGGAGTGTAGACGTGGTGCTAATGGACGATGACGGATCTAACGCAAAAGAACTCACTCGTTTTAAGATAGTGCAATACCAACCCATCCGGTACGAGGCATACGGAGACTATATCGAAAAAGAATACGGTCATCAACCGATAACGATGTATATCGACCGGGTGGATCGTGAGGCGATGCCGTGGGGGTTCGACGGAGTGGAATTGGATTATAACGCCAATAACGGCTATGCCAATACGTACCATCTTATCAGCGAAGGGCCGTTCGATCCCGACATATACCCCGGGCACGGAGCGAACCACCGGGACGTTGCCGTGAAATACCTTCCCTGGGGTAAACAGCACGGTGGCAGCGCATTGATTTATGCAACGACATTGTGGTACTTGCCGACTTATTTTCGATCTCCTACGGGCACGATCAACGACCTGCTTAATAATAAGACCTTCCCCGACCATAATTCAGATCCGGAAGCGAACGGAACCGACTTGCATTGGGCCGTTCCGAGCATTATGGGCTGGCAGGTCATAGAGAAAGCCTCGATTGCCGGGGATTTGGATCCGAACCACCCGGTACTGCCCTACATGCAGTACTGGACTTCGAATGCTGTGGTTGCCGATCCGGATGCGGGCGGTGACGGCACCGGGACGAAAGACAGCTATACCTACCAGTTCGGCCGGGGATTGCACAGTTTGACGGAGCTCGATACCTATCCGGCCGATCTGAGACAGGATCGTGCAGTGGCCATGCGCTTCCGGTTGGTCGCTATCCAGGATAACTAAGGTATGTGGCGATGAAGTTTCCCGTCGTTAGCCTCCTGGGTGCCGTCATTCTCCTGCGGGCCGGGGAGGGGGCATGCGGACAGGAGCCCCTGCGGGCAGCTGCATTCCGCCTGCCGGATGTCCCCGCCGCGCTGACCGAACCTGCCGAGCGGGCCGATTATCTGGCGCTGCATTATTGGGATCGCTTTGATTTTGCGGATACGACGCTTGTTCGCCGTCCGGAGATCACCGAGCAAGCTTTTGCCGACTTTGTCTGCATCCTGCCGTATGCGCCCCGTGCCGGCGCGGCTGTCGATTCGCTTTTTGCCCGTGCCGAAGTGGCGAAGGGGATGTTCTGCCATTTTATGGAGCTCGGTGATAAATACCTTGATGAGCCGGCTTCTCCTTTGTACAACGAGGAGTTGTACGCATTGTTCCTGCGGGCGCAGCTCGATAGCCCCCTATTGGAGGAGGTGGAGAAAATCGGCCCCCGCACCCGATTGGCGGTGATGTCGAAAAACCGCCCCGGCGACCGTGCCGAAGATTTCACGTTCCGGTGCCGTGACGGCAGCCGCGGGCGTCTGTCGGAGATCGGAGCCGAATATACGCTGCTCTATTTCAATGCTCCCGATTGTGCCGATTGCCGGCGTGCCAAAGCCTATCTGGCCTCGTCTTCGGCTGTGGCCGGTTTGCTGCGGGACAAGCGGCTGGCCGTTGTTTCAGTATGCATCGGAACCGACCCCGAAGTGTGGAAGGAGACGGTCTGCCCGACGGGGTGGATCGACGCTATCGACGAAGAACAAACGCTTATGCACGATGCGGTGTACGATTTGAGGACGGTGCCTGCTATCTATCTGCTCGACAGAAATAAACGGGTGTTGCTGAAGAATGCTGCGCCCGATGAGGTCGGATCCTGGCTTTCCGGCCGGTGAGTTGCCGGGCTGCCGGGCTTGCCCTGTCCTGTCGTTTCGGGGTGTGCTGCCGGGGGGGCTTGCATCTGCGACCCGGGCGGCTGAAAAGACAAGAACGGAAGGAATCGCACCGCAAAACGATTTTGGCGATTCCTTCCGTTCCTATTTATATTCTATTCCGGCCCTTGCCCGGCAGGTTTTTCAGGGTTTGGCCTGGAATACGGCTTTCAGTTCGCCGTCGCTCAGCAGCAGCAGCATCGGCCCGTCCATATCGTAGTGCGTGGTGGCTTCGAGCGCCTTGGTGAAGGCGTCCTCCTGTTCCATGCCCGGGCAGGCCATCATCGTCGAGGCGATCGGCCCGATCCTGAGCGCGCCCTTGTCTGTGGTTTCGTATTTGCCCATCAGGCGGTTGCAGGCTCCGACCCCCGCAAAGCGGTTCTCTTCGGCGAGGAACGTCAGGTTGAACTTGCCCTCTTGGGGTTTGACCGCCCTGCCGTTCAACTGTACGAGCTGCCATTCGGTGCCGACGAGCGGCCGGCGGTTTTTCTTCTGGTAGGAACGGCATTTGCAGCAACCCGCGGCGAGTGCCGCTACGGCTGCGATAACCGCGATTCTCAGCAAAATCTTCATAGCATATTCTTAAATGTGTTGTGCAAATATACGGAATATATCTTATCTTTGTGTGGAATTTGAAAAACACCCCGCTATGAAGAAGATTATCGCATCGCCCCACGCCCCCAAGGCCGTGGGCCCTTATTCGCAGGCCGTGGAGGCCGGCGGCACGCTCTATGTTTCGGGACAGCTCCCCATCGACGGAGCGACCCAAAAGATGGCCGAAGGCATCGAGGCCCAGACGCGGCAGTCGCTCACCAACCTGCGCCATATCCTCGAAGAGGCCGGCTATACGCTCGGCGACGTGGCCAAGACGACCGTCCTGTTGCAGGACATCGGCGACTTTGCCGCGATGAATGCCGTTTACGCCGGGTTCTTCACCTCGGGAATGCCCGCGCGCGTATGCTACCAGGTCGCCGCACTCCCGATGGGGGCGCTGGTCGAGATCGACGCCGTCGCGGCGAAATAGCCGTTGCCGGACATCCCGTCCGCAGCAAATGTGCGCCCCATAAATGTGGGGCGCATGTTTTGCCTTTTTGTAAATAATTTGTGGATAAGTTTGGTGCTGTGCATTGGGTTATTCCATAGAAAAGAATGAATTTTGTAGAACCGGGTTTCGCCCGGATCGACGCTAAAAATCTGAAATAAAAGCAATAACAGTTATGTCTAAAGCCGTAAAACCCGAAGCGCCGCAAAAAGTCGATTACAACGATGCGGTTGCCGAGTCGAAAAAGTATTTCGACGGGGACGACCTTGCCGCGACGGTATGGGTCAGCAAATATGCCCTGAAAGACTCTTTCGGCAATATCTATGAAACGTCACCCCGACAGATGCACGAGCGTATCGCAGCCGAGATCGAGCGCATCGAGCGCAAGTATCCCAATCCGATGTCGCGCGAGGAGGTCTTCGGCCTGCTGGATCATTTCCGGTATGTGATCCCCCAGGGTGGCCCGATGACGGGTATCGGCAACAATTTCCAGGTGGCCTCGCTCTCGAACTGTTTCGTGATCGGGCACAAGCATCCGGCCGACTCCTACGGCGGCATCTTCCGCATGGACGAGGAGCAGGTGCAACTGATGAAGCGCCGCGGGGGCGTGGGGCATGACCTCTCGCACATCCGTCCCACGGGCAGCCCGGTGCTCAACTCGGCGCTCACGTCGACGGGTATCGTGCCTTTCATGGAGCGCTATTCCAACTCGACGCGCGAGGTGGCGCAGGACGGCCGCCGCGGTGCGCTGATGCTCTCGCTGTCGATCAAGCACCCCGATGCCGAGCGTTTCATCGACGCCAAGGTCGACACGGGCAAGGTCACGGGCGCCAATGTTTCGATCAAGATCGACGACGAGTTCATGCGTGCCGCCATCGCCGGCAAGAAATACCACCAGCAATTCCCGATCAATTCGGACAACCCCCGATACGAGCAGGATATCGACGCCCGGAAGCTCTGGGACAAGATCATCCACAATGCCTGGAAGTCGGCCGAGCCGGGCGTGCTGTTCTGGGATACGATCATCCGCGAAAGCGTGCCCGACTGCTATGCCGACGAGGGCTTCGTGACGGTTTCGACCAACCCCTGCGGTGAAATCCCGCTCTGCCCCTACGATTCGTGCCGCCTGCTGGCGCTCAATCTGCTGAGCTATGTGGACAACCCGTTCAAGAAGGATGCGAAGTTCAATTTCGATAAGTTCCGGTCGCACGTGGCCATGGCCATGCGCATGATGGACGACATCATCGACCTCGAACTGGAAAAAGTCGAGCAGATCATCGAGAAGATCGCCGCCGACCCCGAGGACGAGGACGTGCGCCGCGTGGAACTGGAGCTGTGGAAGAAGATCCTCGGCATGGCGCAGAAGGGCCGCCGTACGGGCCTCGGCATCACGGCCGAAGGCGACATGCTCGCCGCACTAGGACTGGTATACGGTTCCGAGGAGGCGATCGCATTCGCCGTCGAGGTGCAGAAGACGCTGGCCGTCGAGGCTTACCGGGCTTCGGTGAAGATGGCCGCCGAGCGCGGTGCCTTCCCGGTCTACGACGCAGCCAAGGAGAAGGACAATCCGATGATCGCCCGCATCCGCGAGGCCGACCCGGAACTCTACGCCGAGATGGAGAAGGTCGGCCGCCGCAACATCGCCATGCTGACCATCGCCCCCACGGGTACCACGTCGCTCATGTCGCAGACCACGTCGGGCATCGAGCCGGTGTTCCGCACGGTCTACAAGCGCCGCCGCAAGATCAACCCCTCCGACAAGGACACGCATGTGGACTATGAGGATGAAACGGGCGAAAAGTTCCAGGAATACAACGTCTACCACCACAACTTCGTGAAGTGGCTCGAGGCGAACGGATACGACACGTCGAAGCTCGCGACGATCTCCGACGAGGAACTCGGGGAGTGGGTGGCCGCTTCGCCCTACCACGGGGCTACGGCCAACGACATCGACTGGGTGGCCAAGGTCAAGATGCAGGGTGCGATCCAGAAATGGGTCGACCACTCGATCTCGGTGACCGTCAACCTGCCGAACAATGTTTCGGAGGGGCTCGTGGCGCAGGTTTACCGCACGGCCTGGGAATGCGGCTGCAAGGGCGTCACGGTCTACCGCGACGGCTGCCGCGACGGTGTGCTGCTCGAAAAGGGCTCCAAAAAGAAGCAGAAGTGCGAGGAGCATCCCGGACAGGTGCCCAAGCGTCCCAAGTCGATCCCGGCCGACATCGTGCGTTTCAAGAATGGCACCGAGGACTGGATCGCCTTCGTGGGCCTGCAGGACGGCCGCCCCTACGAGGTCTTCACCGGTAAGATCGAGGAGGACGCCATGTATATCCCCCGCAAGATCGACAAGGGCTATATTATAAAGGTACGCGAAGAGGACGGCACCAAACGTTACGACTTCCAGTATACCGACCGTTACGGCTATACGAATACCATCGGCGGTATCTCGCGTCTGTTCGACGAGGAGTTCTGGAACTACGCCAAGCTGATCTCGGGTGTCCTGCGCCATGGCATGCCGATCGAGAAGACCGTCTCGCTGATCGAATCGCTCCACCTGAACAGCGAGTCGATCAACACATGGAAGACGGGCGTCTGCCGCGCCCTGAAGCAGTATATCGTCGACGGCACCAAGTCGAAAGGCAAGTGCCCGAGCTGCGGACAGGAGAATATGGCCTACCAGAACGGCTGTCTTACGTGCATGTCGTGCGGTTATTCGAAGTGTGGTTGATTCCGTAAGGATTTAATCCTGAGCTTAAAAGGCTGGAAACATACGTTTCCAGCCTTTTTTGTGCGGTTTCGGCGCTGTTTTTGTGCTATGGCCTGTCAATTAACGGTTTCGGGAAAAGAGAAACTTTATTATTGGGATTAAATATTATTGACCATGAAAAAACTTATTCTATTGTTGGCAGCCGTGGCATTGGCTACGTCTGTGTGGGCGCAGGATACGCCCAAAAAACCGAGCTTTGCCGGTTTCGTGTCGAACGGTTTCTGGGATAACTGGGAAATTACGCTTGGAGGCGGTGCCGGTACGGCCCTTTCCAACGGTACCAACCAGGGGAGTTTCGGCGACCGTATCAATTTCGAGGCTAACTTCGGCCTTACCAAATGGTTCCATCCGGTGACCGGTATGCGCCTCCAGTTGCAGGGCGGCCGGTTCGCCAATTTCGACGATGTGCTGGGCAAGGCGAAATGGCCCTATTTGTTCGTGCATGCCGATTTCATGCTCAACTTCTCCAACTGGGCAGGGGGTTACCGTGAAGACCGAGCCTACTATGCCGTGCCGTTCGCCGGTTTCGGATATATGGCCTCGAACTTCACCGACAAGAGCCACGAGAACAACGGTTCGGGTACGCACCAGTCGTTCGCGTTCACTTTGGGCTGGCTCAACAAGTTCCGCATTTCGCCGTCGTTCGATTTCAATATCGAACTCAAAGGGCTGATAGCGCCTTCGCGGGTCAGCCCCGTTGCGATGGACGGCTCCTACCTGTTCGGCTTCAGCGCTACGGCAGGTTTCACCTACCGCTTTAACAAGCGCGGCTGGCAGCGCGGTGTTGCGGGCTATACCGTTGCGGACATCCAGGCTTTCCAGGACGCCGTAGCCGCCAGCATGGCCGCTGCCGCCGCCATGGAGGTCGAGAATGCCCAGCTGGCACAGCAGCTTGCCGCCTCGCAGGCCGAGCTCGCCGCCACGGCCGATGCCGCAGCTGCGGCAGCTACTGCCGCCGCGGCCGCTACCGTCGTTGCCGCCGAGGAGCAGGTTGCAGCCGATACTTCGATCATCCTCTTCGATTACAGCATGTCGTGGCTGACCCCGCAGGAGAAGACCCGCCTCGAGCTGGTGGCCGAGAAGATCAAGAACGGCCCGCAGGACATGGTTTACCAGATCGTGGGCCATGCCGACCAGCAGACGGGAACCAAGGCCGGAAACAAGCGCGTCGCCGAGCACCGTGCCAAGCGGGTATTCGACTTCCTCGTATCGAAGGGCGTCAACCCCAAGCAGCTGAATTACGAGGGCAAGGGCAACTCGCCCGATCCGTTCAAGAAGGTTCAGGCCGCCAACCGTGCCGCGATCATCCAGTAATCGGGAGCGAGGCTGCGGGCTTCCCCCGAAGTAGAAAAGAAAAAGGTGCAGGATTGTCCTGCACCTTTTTTTGTCCTGATTTCCGGGGTTGCTGTGTCCGGGGCTTCGCCTGTCGTGGCCGGGGGGCTTGGCCGGAGATTCACCGGCGTTGGCCGGGGATTTGCCCGCGGCGTCCGGCTCCCTGTTTTCGGCAGCCCTGACTTTGAGGGTACTGATTCGGTGAGCCTGTTTCCGGTGAGCCCTGATTTCAGCAACCCTGTTTCCGACAGCGCTGTTTCCTGCGGCCCTAATTCGGTGCGCAGCCCTCGGCAACTCTGTTGCGGCTCTGTTTTTTGCACCCTGTTTCCTGCGGCCCGGAGCTCGGCAGCCCAGTTTTCGACCGCCCGTCTTGCGGCAGCCCTGTGTTTGCCGGGCGGTGGCGGCGGTGTGTTTTACCGGATGATCACGGCATTGACCAGCCGCACGCCCGAGCGGCGGTTGATCTCCTCCTTGAGCGCCTCGCGCTGGTAGAAAAGCTCCGAGCGGAGCACACTCGACTGGATGCGGGCATAGAGGATGTGGTTTTCGATTTTCAGCTCGGTCGTAACCTCCGCGGCGCGGTCGCCCACGATCTCGCGCCAGGTGTCGGGCAGTTTTCCTTCGGCGACTTTCGCCGCAACATAGGGGCGTTTGAAAAACTCCTCCAGCAGGTCGCCCATCAGCATGGTCTTCGTCCGTCTCATGGCCGTCCTCCTTCCGATGCTGCATCCCCGGGGCGTGCCCCGTTGCCGTCGGGTTCTGCTGCCGGTTCTTCGGCAGGCTCCGGTGCCGGGACTGGTTCCGAAGGCCGCCGCGCGGGTTCTCCCGCCGGCAATTCCCCGGTTTGCCCTTCCGTCCGTTCCGCGGCCGCAGACCCGGTTTGTCCCTGTGTCTTATCCTCCTCCGGTTCCGCGGCCATGTCCGTTGCCGCATTCCCGGGCTGGTTCCCGGCCGATCCTTTGTCCGGGTCAGCCGCGGCAGCCGTTGCCGTTGCATTCCCCTGCGTCACCGCCCCGTTCCCGACCGTGAAAAGCGCATATTCGCCGCCCGCCTTGTCGAGGATCGTACGCAGCCGTGTGGGGTTGCAGTCGGTAATCATGATCTGCCCGAACGAATCTTCGGACACGAGGCGGATCAACTGCTCCACGCGCCCGGCGTCGAGCTTGTCGAAGAGGTCGTCCAGCAGCAGGATCGGTTTTTCGCCCTTTTCCCGGGCGACGATGGTGTATTGCGCCAGTTTGAGGGCTATCAGGAACGATTTCTGCTGCCCCTGCGACCCGTATTTGCGCAGGGGGTAGCCGCCGATTTTCAGCACCAGGTCGTCGCGGTGGATGCCTGCCGTGGTGAATTCGTTGGCGAGGTCTTTCTGCCGTGCCGCGAGGAGCAGTTCGTCGAACGGCCGGTCGTTCAGCTCCGACTTGTAGTGCAGTTCGACCTGCTCGCGGTCGCCCGAGAGGGTGCGGTAATAGTCCGCGACGACGGGTTGCAGCCGCTGCGTGAACTCCCGCCGCAGGGCGTGTATCCGGTTGCCCTGCTCGACGAGTTGCATGTCGTAAATGCGGAGCATCGTTTCGTCGGGCATGTTCTTGAGCAGGCGGTTGCGTTCGGCCAGCACGCCGTTGTAACGCATTACGGCGGCCAGGTAGGTGCGGTCGAGCTGCGAGATGAAGCCGTTGAGGTAGCGGCGGCGTTCGTCCGCGGCGTCGCTGATGAGCGCACTGTCGGCCGGCGACACGATCACGGCCGGAATCAGCCCCACGTGATCCGACAGCCGTTCGTATTCCTTCCCGTTGCGTTTGAGCACCTTGCCGCCCTTGCGCGAGAACGAGCACACGACGCTCTCCGTCTTGCCCGCATCGGTGAGGTACTGTCCTTCGGCGAGGAAGAAATCCGCGCCGTGGCGGACGCTCTGCCCGTCGGTCATCGCCAGCGACGACTTGCACATCGAGAGGTAATAGACCGCGTCGATGATGTTGGTCTTGCCCGCCCCGTTGTCACCCACCAGACAGTTGATGCCGGGGCACAGGGCGAGTTCCTCCTGTGCGATATTTTTGAAGTTGAGCAGCGATATTTTCTTCAGATACATGGTTCAAAGATAGTGCAAGCCGAGCGCAATGCCAAATTTATTTGGGCATTGCCAAGGCGCCGCCTGTGTTCTGTAAAGATAGTGCAAGCCGAGCGCAATGCCAAATTTATTTGGGCATTGCCAAGGCGCCGCCTGTGTTCTGTAAAGATAGTGCAAGCCGGGCGCAATGCCAAATTTATTTGCGCATTGCCGGGGCGCCGCCTGTGTTCTGTAAAGATAGTGCAAGCCGGGCGCAATGCCAAATTTATTTGCGCATTGCCGGGGCGCCGCCCGTATTCTGTGAAGCTCGTGCTGGCCGTGTGCGATGCCTGATTTATCCGGGCAATGCGGTGCCGCACCTGTCCGATGCTGCAAAAAAACGGGATGCGGCATTGTACATTGTGAATAGTTTTGTATCTTTGCTGCCTAACGTACGGAATTATAAACTAAACAAGATAGATTTTTATGGCAAAACAGCATGTCGCCGAGCAGGAAACCCTCGGCGAAGCAATGAACAAAACTGAGTTTTTCTTCGAGAAGAACGGCCGCATGTTGTCGTATGTTTTCCTCGGCTTGCTGGTGCTCGCAGCCCTCGTTTTCGGCTACCGCGCACTGGTCGTGTCGCCGCGTGCCGAGAAGGCCGCCGAGATGATCGCCGAGGCGCAGTACCGTTTCGAGGATCAGAATGCGGACTATGCGCTGGCACTCGAAGGCGATGCCAACGGCGCCGGCTTCCTCGAAGTGATCGAGAAGTACGGCTCGACCCCTTCGGGCAATCTTGCCAAACACTACGCCGGCATCTGCTACCTGAAGGCCGGCGACCTGGAGAATGCCGCCGAATTCCTGGCCAGATATTCGCCCGTGAAGGGTATCCCGGGTGCGCTGATCAACGCCCAGAACTACGGGTTGCAGGGTGACATCGCCGTCGAGCAAAAGGACTATGCCAAGGCCGTGAAATTCTACGATAAAGCAGTAGCGGCTGCCGACAACAATCTCACCGCTCCGATGTACCTCCGCAAAGCCGGTCTGGCCGAGCAGGCTCAGGGCAACGGCGCGAAAGCGGCCGCATACTACGAGCGGATACTGACTTCGTACCCTGCGTCGATGGACGCGCGCGACGCGGAGAAACTTCTCGGCAGCATAAAATAACCGGGGACTATGGCGACCAAGAATCATAACCTTTCCCAATTCGATTCACCCCTGCCTTCGGCCGCCGAGATGCGGTTCGGCATCGTTGTGGCCGAGTGGAACCGCGAGGTCACCGAAGCCCTTCTCGAAGGCGCCGTGCGCACGTTGCGTGCCGCCGGATGCCCCGACCTGAACATCCAGATCAAATATGTCCCCGGGACGTTCGAACTGGCGCTCGGCGCACAGTTTTTCGCCGAATATACCGATGTCGACGCGGTGATCGCGCTCGGGTGTGTCATCCAGGGCGATACGCGCCATTTCGATTTCATTTGCCAGGGCGTGACGCAGGGTATTACCCAGCTGCAGATCCAGTGGAACATGCCGATCGCATTCGGTGTGCTGACCGTCAACGACATGCAGCAGGCACTCGACCGCTGCGGCGGCCGCCACGGCAACAAGGGCGATGAAGCGGCTGCGACGGCCATCAACATGGTCAAGTTGCAGATCGACATGGAAGCCGCTTCCCCCGACCATGAACCCGACCGGCGGAACATCAACTGACGAACTTTGATACAGACATTTAAGGGAGCCCTCGCACGGCTCCCTTTTTTGCGGCTTTTCCGGTGGTGCGTATCGCTATCGTTTGCGCCCGTGAGCCGTGAACTGCAAATCATGAACTGTGCGCTGTGAATTGTAGGCTGTGCGCCGTGTGCTGAGAGACGGTGAGCTTCGTACCGTGAACCGCGTGTGTCCAGCGCCGTACGCTGTGCGCGTTGAACTCGTGTGCCCGTTTCCGTGCCCGTGCATCCCTTCCTGTTGCCTGACATGCCCCGGGTTGCCGCGCACGGCATGGACGGATGGGGATGCGCTTTGGGCCTGATGGGCCCGGCCTTCGGAAATGGGCGCCCGGGGCCGGAATAAAAGGACAGGGAGGCCAGAAGGCCTCCCTGTACCGTGTGGAGATTGCCCGGTGTTATTCGACAACCTGAATGACCGGACTGTCGTTGTACCCGTTATCGGCGGAACTTGCCCAGCGGATCGTACCGCCGTTGGGTTCCGTACCGCCCGTGGTATTGGCTTCGCAATAGAACCGGATCTTGACGCTGCCGTCGCTAATGCCGCGTGCGAAGGTCATCGTCACGTCGATCTGCATGTTGGCCGTCGGTACCAGATGCGTGTAGGTGATCTGTTCCCCGTTGACGGTTGCGGTCTGCGTGTCGGTCGCCGGTTTCCAGCTCGTACCGTCCATATATTGCAGGCTCCAGTACTTCTGTCCGGTGCCGGAGATACGTGTGAGACCCGTAAAACGAACCTTCGTTCCCGACTTGAAGTTCTTGACCGGAACTTCGAATAACCAGTAGTCGCCCTTCCATGCTCCCGTGACGTAGGGTTGTCCCGTGCCGCCGATCATGCGCGTGCTGTTGGGGTGCAGGCTGCCGTCGGAGTTGAAGGTGTGGAAGTAGGAGATATAACCTACGCCCGATGAGGCCATGAGCTTGTTGTTCTGCTCGAACTGCTCTTTCGGAACCGTGTAGTCCGTGCCCGAGGCACCGTTGAAGAACCACTTTACCGGAGCGTCCAGACCTTCCAGCGGCCCGCCTTCCGCCAGGCTTTCCTGTGTCACGAAGATCTCCTTGACGGCTTTGGTGCCGAGCACCTCGTCCGAGATGATCGAGAACGAAGCGGAGCGTTCGTCGAGCGAAAGGTTGCTGGTCGCTTTCACCGTCATGACATACTCCTTGTCCGCTTCGCCGGCCGAGGGCGTGACCTCGATCCATGCGTTCTCGGCAACCGAAATCGTCCAGTCCCAGTTGGATTTCACCTTGAAGGTGAATGCATTGGGCTGGTAGGCCGGGAACGGGGGCAGTGCCAGGTCGTCGCCGATGTCCTCGCTCGTAATCTCGATCTGCGGCGTGATGTCCTGCAGGATGTTCAGGTCGGCTTTGATGTCCTTGTACTGGCCGCTGCCCTTGAAGGCGATGCTGAAATCACGGCTCAGGGATGCCGGCTGCTCGGGATACTCCTCGATGTCGAGCGTGAAAGTCCCGTTGCCCGTCTCGGTGAAGGTTGCCCATTCGGCTTTTTCGGGTTCGTAGAACGGCGTCACGTTCGACGCGACCTTGATGTCGTAATGGGCGGCATAACGTCCCGCTACGATCTCGTTCGTCTCGATGTTGTTGACGACGAACCTGATGTAAGGTTCGTTGGCGCTCTGGTTGACGACGAGGGTCGTTTCGGTCTGCCTGCCGTCCGCATAGCGGAATACGACCGTCGCCGAACGCGGGGTGTTGGCATCGTTGTCCTCCAGGCAGAAGCGTACCTTGCCGTCGCCCTGGCCTGTCTTGGGGTAGAATTTGATCCAGTCTCCGTCCGTGGAGTTGCATTCGACACTCCAGTTGCAGTTCGAACGGATGTCGTAACGGATCAGTTCGAGCGTGGCGTCGCCGATGATGGCCTCGGCGTCGAAACCCAGGTCGGAGGAGGCGGTCACCAGCTTGCTCGATACGACGGTATTCTCCAGCCGGAAGTAGGGGCTGCCGCCCTCCGTGTCGTCGTCGCTGCACGAGACGAAGGCCGCCGGGATCAGGAGCAGCGCCGACATGGCCAGGCCCCTCATGTTGCGGATTATGTTTTTCGCGTTCATAGTGCGTTCGTTTTTAGATTATAGGTTCTCTTCGGCGATGACATTCTTGCGGAACGAGTGTTCCCACGGCTGCCCGGCATCCTTGGCGACGGCCTGGCCGCTCCACCATATCGGGAAGACCATGGTGTTGTCGTTGATGGTACCGCCCTGTGCCTCGAATGCGGCCGTATAGTTCGCACGGTTGTTGGCGATCGCGATCGACGGATAGGGATAGCGGGCGATGAACTTTCCGCCCGTGGCGTTCAGCTCGATCGTTCCCATACCGGTCTTGCACTCGGGATACCCCGTACGGCGCATTTCGTGGTACATCTGGAAGCCGATGACCCAGAACAGCGAGAGCCATTTCTGCTCGGCGAGGCGCTGCTGGGTATTGTTCCATTTTACCTGGTCGCTCGCCAGCAGTGCGGCGATGTTCTTCTGCGTGATGGCTACGGTCTTGAGTTCGATCTTGTTCGACGCGTTGAGTTCGGGGTAGGAAGCGTAAATGCCGTATTCGCCCCATTTCTGGCACGACGCGGTGATCGCCGCTTCGTAATACTCCTTGGCGGAGCCCGATATCCAGCCGTTCATCGCTGCTTCGGCCTTGATGAAGAGCAGCTCGTCGTAGTCGAGCATGTGGTTGGGGCGCGTGTCGCCCACCAGCGTTTCGTAATGCAGGTAGGGTTCGCGTTCGCTGATGGAGGTGATGCCGTTGTAGTTGATCGTACAGCCCGAGACGGCGCCGATCATTTCGCGGATCACATCGGGCTCGGTCGCACTGGGATACTGGATGTAGCGGGGCTTGATCCAGATGCGCAGGCGCGGGTCGACGAAGCCGTCCGAAGCGTCGTAGAGCAGGTCGAGCAGCTGTGCGGCGATGTGGTGGTCGCTCGACAGGCTCTTGTCGTCGGGGAACGAACTGGAGTTGAAATAGGTCTTGTAATACTCCGCGCTGCCGGAGAACTTCACGGTGGCGTTGTCGTCGTTCGACTCGAAGACGGGGTATTTGCCCGGGTTGGAGATGATCTGGTTGATCTGCTCGCCGACCGTGGGGGTGAAGGCGTTGTTACGGCCGCTCACGCGCATCAGCAGACGCAGGCGCAGCGTGTTGGTGAATTTCTGCCACTTGGCGATGTCGCCGCCGTAGATGCCGTCCTTGGTGGGGTCGTCCAGCCCCAGGCTGGCGTTGTAGAGCGAGTTGGCCAGCTCGAGTTCCTCCAGCATGGCCGTATAGACCTCCTGCTGCGAGTCGATATGCGGGGTGTTGATGCCCTCGCCGCCCTTGAGCGCCTCGCGGTAGGCGATCGAACCGAACATGTCGGTGAGGATCGACATGTTATAGACCTTCAGCGTCAGGCCGATGGCCTGGAAGTTGGGCTGGTTCTGCGCCACGGCCAGGTCGTACATGTGCTTGGCATTGCCGGCCCATTTGTACCCGAGGTTCCAGATGGCCTTGAAATTGCCGTCGGCAAGGTTGTAGCAGTGTTCGCGGCGCGGTGTCGACTTGGCCACGGTGACCTGCGAAATCTCGTTGGCGATGCTCAGCATGTAGGACGAATAGCTGTTCGTGGAGCTGTAAATCAGCGGTTCGAGCAGCGCGATGGGGGCTACCGACCCTTCCGATTGTTTGTTCGGATTGGTGTTGTAATCCTCGAAATCGTTCGTACATGCGCCCGATGCGGCGAGCAGCGCGAGTATCAGGATATATTTTGCGTATTTCATGGCGTTCGCAGTTTTAGAACTGAAGTTTGATGTTGATACCGTAGGTACGCGTCATCGGGAAGGTGACGGTTTCGATACCGGGGTAAATGTTCGTACCGTTGACCAGACCTGCCGCCTCGGGGTCGAACTGCGGCCAGTCGGTGATGCAGAAGAGGTTGGTGGCGAAGAACCCGATCGACGCGCCCTGCAGGAAACGGGTCTTGGCCATCAGGTGCTTCGGCAGCTGGTAGTCGATGCGCAGCTCCTTGAACTTGAGGAAGTCGGTGCTGAACGTGTTTTCACGGCCGTTGTCGCGCACCCATTTGTAGGACTGGTAGTAGGTGTAGATGTTCTCCGTGACGGCGGTGTTCTTCTGGTAGGAAACCGTGCCGTCGCCGTTGTCCACGGCGTTGACGCCCTGCAGAACCAGGCCGTCGTCACGTCCGGCGAGCGAGTTCTTCAGTTTGCCCTGGTACGAGAGTGCGAAGTTGGTCACCGAGTAGGCCACGCCGCCGACCTGCGCCGTGAACTGCGCGCTCAGCGAGAGGTTCTTGTAGCGGAACGTCGTGCCGAAGCCTGCCTTCCAGTCGGGGATTACGCTGCCCAGGTGCTCGAACTTCTTGGAGTCGGTCTCCTTGGTCAGCAGCGGGTAGCCGGTCTTGGCGTTGATGATCTGCATGCCCGAGCAGTCGACCTGGTTACCGTTTTCGTCCGTGTAGGTCGAACCCTCCGGCGCGTACTCGTAGTGGCTGGCCGAATAGAGCTGGTGCATGGACTTACCCACGTACGAGTAGACGAATATACGGCTGCCGATGGTCGTCGAGGTCGAGGTCTGCAACGGCGTTGCGGGATCCCATCCGTTCTGCAGCTCGTTGAGTTTGTTCTTGTTGAGCGACCAGTTGCCGTTGATCTCCCAGTTGATGTCCTTCGTGCGGACGGGAACCATGCGGAACGTGACCTCGACACCCTTGTTGGTAATCAGGCCGGCGTTCATCTTGCGGGACGTACTGCCGGTTTCGGCGCTCGTTTCGGCGCTGATGATCTGGTTGCGGGTGCTGGTCTTGTAGAGCGCCACGTCGACATTGAGCCGGTTGCCCAGGAACTTGGTTTCCAGGCCGACTTCCCAGCTGCTGGTCTTTTCCGGGAGGATGTACGGGTAGTTGCTGGCCGTAGGCAGCGTGACGCCGCCCGGATAGTCCGTGGTCGAGTAGTCGTCGTAGAGCGAGAAGACCGAAGTGTCGTTACCCACCTGTGCCCAAGAACCGCGCAGCTTGATCATGTTGACATGAGGGGAGTTGATCTTGAACGCCTTGTCGAGCAGGATACTGGCCGATACCGACGGGTAGAAATAGCTCCAGTTGGAGGGAGCCAGCGTCGACGACCAGTCGTTGCGGGCCGTGACGTCGAGGAAGTAGGTGTCGTCCCACGACAGGTTGACAAAGCCGTAAAGGCTGTTGGTCTGCCGGTTGCTGCGGTAGGGCGACGTGTCGAGGGCTACCGCGGCGTTGGCGAACGAATACATGCCGGGGCCTTCGCTGCTCAGCTGCGAGGCGGTGATGGTGGTCGAGTAGTATTTGTTGCGCAGGACGCTGCCGCCGAATGCCGCCGTGACGCCGAAGCGATCCCACAGCTTGTTGTACTTGAGCAGGAAGTCCGAGTTGTAGTCGTAGCGGCGGATGGTCTTCTCGCGGTACATGCCGTAGCGGTTGTCGAGCGACATGAAGGGTTTCTGCTGCGAGCGCCATTCGATATTGGCGTCGAAGCCGCCGCGCAGCGTGAAGGTCAGCTCGGGCAGGATCGTGAAGTCGATGCTCACGTTGCCGAAGAAACGGTCACGATCCAGTTTGTTCAGCTCCTCGTACAGCGTGCGGTAGGGGTTGTGGCCCTCGAGGCTGTTGTAGATAAGCCCCGAAGTGGTGTTGTATTTGTCTTCGCCGCTGCCTGCCAGGTAGTTGGCATAGGTATAACGGCCCTGCATGTACTCGTCGCGGTAAGCCGAGATGGGGTTGGTGTTGTAGCCCCAGATCAGGCCGTACATGGGCGAACCCTGGCTGTAACCCGACATGGGCATGTTGTCGCTGTTCTTGCGGATGTAGTTGACCTTTGCCGCCAGTTTGATGGCCTTGCTGATCTTCTGGTTCAGGGCCAGTGCGAAGGTCTGCTGTTCGTAGCCCGAGTTGGGCGTGATCCAGTCGTTGCGCAGGTCGGTGAATGAGAAGCGCGTGCTCGTACCCTTGCCCGTCGAACCGTCGATGGTCACCGAGTTGCTCCACGTAACGCCCGTTTCGAAGAGGCCGGTGAACCAGTCGTCGGCGTATACCCACGGCAGGGGGGTGAACTCTCCGGTTTCCCAGTTCTTCGACATGTAGAGATAGCGCAGCTTGCTGGAGTCGAAATGCTCGCCGTACGTGTAGCGCGAGATCTGCTGGCGGACGGGCTGCCCGTCGTAGGTCATCGTGCCGGGAAGGCCCCATGCCGATGCGACGCGGTTGGTGAGCGACGTGGTGACGGCCGAGGGGCCGTATTCCTCCTGGAATTCGGGCCAGAAGCCTGCGGTCTCGAAGGTCACCGAACCGTTGTATGTAACGCCGATACCACGCTGTTCGCGGCCCGACTTGGTGGTGATGAGCACCACGCCGTTCTGGCCCATCGAACCGTAAAGCGCGGCTGCGGCGGGGCCCTTGAGGACGGAGACGTTCTCGATGTCGTCGGGGTTGAGGTCGGAGATCGGGTTACCGAAGTCCACCGGGGCGTTGCTGTTGGCATAGTTGGCGCCCGAACCGGAGGCTACCGTGCCGTTGCTCATCGGGATACCGTCGATGACGAACAGCGCTTCGTTGGCGCCGTAGTTGAGCGACGTGTCGCCGCGCAGCGTCACACGTACCGTACCGCCGGGGCCGGTGCCCGCCGAGGACATCGACATACCGGCGACCTTGCCGTTGAGCCCCGTCACCCAGTTGCTCGATATGGATTTGGTGAGTTCGTCGCCCGAGACTTTCGAAACGGCATAGCCGACCGATTTCTCCGAGCGGGTCAGGCCGAGTGCCGTGACGACCACTTCGTCGATCTTCTGCGCCGATTCTTTCAGCGTGACGTTGATCGTGGTGCGGCTTCCGACCGTGACCTCCTGCGGGTCATAACCCAGCGACTGGAAGACCAGCACGTCGTTGTCGCTGCCGACATGGATAGTATAGGTTCCGTCTGCGTTCGAAATCGTACCCGTCGCACTCCCCTTCAGGATGACGGTGGCCCCGACGAGCGGGCTTTTGCCGTCCGTATCGAACACGATGCCCGTGATGTTGCGGCTCTGGGCCCAGGCGGCCGAAGCGACCAGCAACATTACCGCGGTTGCCAAAGCATTCCGTATGTATGTTTTAAGCTTCATATTGTTGATTTTTTTTGATTCGGGTTTCTGTCGAACGGCTGCGGTCGTCCTGCGGGCGGCCGCAGCCGTTTTCCTGTCAGCGTTGTACTTCTGTGACAGAGATGGCATCACAGATGCCCTCTTTGGTTTTCATGCGGGTTGTGCCGCCGTTTGCGGGGACGATGTTTTTGGCCTTGTTGCCGGCCATGGCATCGCACACCCTCAGTCGCAGGTAGATGTTGCCGTCGGCGACAGCGGTCGGGATGGTGATGTCGTCATCGACGATCACATCGCCGTTGGCCGGCGTGTCGGGCATCATGTGCGTGTAAACGATCGTGCGCAGCGCGGTATCTTTGGCCGATTTGTCCTCGATGCTCGTGGTGTTGACGGACGTCCAGCTGGCTTGTCCGTCGGCCGAGTATTCGAGGATGTAGAATTTTGGACCCGATGCCGAGGAGGAGATCAGCGCCCGGAGGTTGAGGGTCGTATTGGCCTTGAAATTTTTGACCGGCAGCGTGAAGAGCCAGTAATCGTCCAGTGCGAATCCGTACATCAGGATTCTGCCGATTTCGTTGTCGTATCCCAGCGAATAGGACATGTCGGGATTCGATGGATTGTCCACGGCACGTACGGCGTCAATCCGGGCTTTCCCGTCATCGCTTTTATACCAGCGTTCTGTACGGCTTACCAGGTTGTTTTCCTCAGCGGTTGCGGGGAATGACCACTCGAAATGAAGGGCTGAAGCCGAAGGTGCCTGCGACAGGAGAATCGTCTCCGTATTCGTTCCCGACTGGATGGTGAACGAACCGTCGCGTGCGCCGCCGGTATTGGGCGTCGGCGTTACGGTTACCGTGACGTCGGTATTGGCTGCGCCGGAGAGCGGCGTTACCGAATACCAGGTCTCTGCCACCGGAACCTCAATTGTCCAGTCAGTATCTGCACGGACGGTAAAAGTCGTTTCTGCGGTCGCATCAGCGGCGAATTCGGGGATTTGGTTTTCCGTGAGTCCCGTGATGACGATCCCGGTAACAGACGTTCCTTCCGCAGCCTGCGTGACGGCAACCTTCTCGATCTCTGCGCCTTCCGACTTGATGATGATATGGCCCGTGCGGCTTTCGCCTCCGGAGTTCCTGCCTACTTCCACCTTGGTGGTGACGTAGGGCAGCCCCGTGGCCTTGACGGTCGCCACGCCGTTCGAGAGCGATGCGCCGTTGTTCGCGCCCGTTACCGTCGACGGGTCTGCGTCGCCGCAGCGTACGGTGGTGATCGTCAGCCAGTCGCAGTCGGTCTCTGCCGTCCAGGCCTTGTTGACGCGCACCGAGCAGGTCAGCGTGCCGCCTTCGGCGACCACCATGCTGTTGGCATCGAAGAGACTCGGATCGGAAGTGTTGACGATCTCCTTGTCTAACGGGGTGACGAGTGCCTCCGGTGCCGGGGCTTCGGGGTTCTCGTCCTTGGCGCGCGTCACGGTGATGTTGTCCAGGTAGAGGCGGCATTTCACTTCGCGCTCGCTGCCGAAGGTGATGCGGGTTTCGTTCGTAGCGCCGTAGACGATCAGCGAGTAGCGCGTCCACTCCCAGACGTTCTTCACCTCGACCAGCGCGGTGGTTTCCACCAGGTCGCCGATCGTGCCGGGCCCTTTGATCGTGACGTCCATGTGGTCGTCGCCGTTGTCCACCGCGCCGCCTGCCGACGAATAGGCGGCTGCGTCGAACTGCACGAGCAGCGTCGCGGCCTTGCCGGCGTCGATGCCCGTGAGCGCGGGGATCGTGATGGCGCCCATGTTGGCGGTCTTACCCAGCTTGACATGGCCTTCGTAACGGGCATATACCGAGGGCGTGTAGGTGTAACCCTTGGCCGCTACGGCCTCTTTCATCCCGTCGGTCGAGAGGGCGAACTCGTTGCCGTTCGTGCCGTCGATCGACACGCTCGGCCAGCCGTACTTGGTGTAGGGGCTCACCCAGTTGTCGGGAATCCACTGGAAGTCGTCGCTGAAGAAGACGTATCCCTCGGCATGCGTGTCCTTGGGCATGTAGGGCGCCTGAACCAGCTCGATGATCTCCTCGGCGGTGTTCTCCCCGAATTCGGCGTCGCCGGCCGTGATCGTTATCTTCGACTCGCGGCGTTCGTCGGTGGTGTTGGCCTTGGGCGTGATGGTGACTTCGGCCGCAGAGCCGGCCTTGCCGCTCTTGGGGGCGACCGTCAGCCAGGTCTCGTTCTCCACCGTGAGCGTCCAGTCGTAGGATGCCTCGACGGTGAAGATCACCGGATCCGTATCTTCGGCTTCGAATGCCAGCAGGCGTTCGTCGAGCCCCGTTATCACGATGCCGGCCGCCAGGTAGGCGTCCTGCGAAAGCGGGATGCTCTTCTGCGTCAGGCAGGGATGGAGGTTGTTGCCGCTGTTGGCGCGGATGGTGAATTCGCCGTCGCGCGCCTCGCCCTGGTTCAGGGTCGGGGTGACGGTGACCTGGATATTCTGGCCCGCCTCGCCCTTGTTCGGGGTGACGACGAACCAGCCTGCGGTCTTGGTGATCTCCCAGGGCGCGTCGACGCTCATGGTAAATGTATGCGGGGTCAGTGCCGAATAGAGGAACTTCAGCCCTGCATCGGGCAGGTTTTCGGTGGAGAGTGCCGGGGGGATGGGGTTCCCCGAATCCCCTTCGGTGTCGTCGTCGCTGCACGCCGCGGCTCCCAGGAGCGTGACGCATAATAACGACCACAACCATTTGTTCATTATACGCTTCATTGTCTTAAGGTTTTTTGAGGGTTATTTGGTCACGTCGGTCGTGAGCGCCTTGGGCCGGGTCATCGACTCCGTGCTGACGTTGCCGAAGCGGTCGGTAACCGAGATCTCCAGCGTGGAAGATGCCGAAGAGGCCGTAACCTCGAACATATGCATGCAGGAGGTCGAGGGGAAGGTGAGCGTGCCGTTGTTGACCGCGCCGCGCGGGATGTCGTACGAAATGCTGTGCAGCGGGTCTTTCTTGCTCCAGACCTGTTTCACGGCGAGCGGCGTTCCGTTTTCCGTCACGGAAACCGTCCAGCCCGGCTCATAGGCCCAGACGTTGATGTAGACGGCATTTTCGCCCACCGTCGAATAATCCTTGTCGCGGTTTCGGAGGTCGTTGCCTGCGGCGAAGGCCTTGAGTGCCGTGGCGTCGGTGGCCCAGTACTCCTTGACCTCGTTCATGTCGTAGGTGATGAACTGCTTTTCGATGGGAAGCCCCGTGGCTTTGTACTGCCATTTGAGGTCGGTTCCGTCGACCGTGAAGATCTTGTAACCCGCGGGCGAACCGTCGGTGCAGACGTTGTTGTTGCCGTACTGCTGCGTCCACCACCAGGTGCCGCAGACCGCCGCGATATTCTGCTCGTAGACGTTCGCATAGGTCGGCGACTGGATATTGCGGTTCACGTGCGTGTGCCCCGTGAGGAAAGTCACGTTGCTGAAGCCGGCGAAGCAGCTCAGGATTTTGTCGATGTCGGCCTGGGTCTGGAGCGCTACGCTCACGCCGCCGCTTCCGCTGTACGAGTAAAGCGGGCAGTGGCATCCCACGACGATCGGGGTCGATTTGTCGACATGGGTGAGTTCCTCCTTGAGCCATGCCAGCTGCCGGTCGTCGAAGCGGCGGTTGTAGTTGCGCGAACCGACCGTACCCTGCGAGCCGCCCGTGTTGAGGTACTCGGTGTTGTCGAGCATGATGTAGTGTATCCGGCCGATGTTCATGGCGTAGTAAACCGGGCCCATGTGTTGGCGGTAGGGGCCTTCGGCGCCGAAATCGGAGGCTACATAGGGGTCGTTGTCGTGGTTGCCCATCACCGACCACATCTGGAAGTTGAAGTCCTCGACGCTCTGCTTGCATTCGGGCAGCGCCCACTTGTTGTCGTACCAGTAGCCGTCCCACGAGAAGTCGCCCAGGTTGAGGCAGTATACCTTTCCGGGTGCGGCGGAGTTGTAGGCCGATGTCAGCTCCTTGACGAAGCCGTCGGCGAACTGGACGTAATCTTTCGGGGAGTTGCGGTTGGCCAGGTGCATGTCCGTGGCCACGAGCATGGTGTGGGAGTCGTTGTCGGCCCTGAGCAGCTGGAAGTCGAGTTGTTCGACGGTGTTTGCGTCGAGCGTGCAGGGCTGCCAGAACTGGGGCATCGCCTTGACGGTGGGGACGTCATAGCCCGCAGGCAGGATGACGAAGGCGAGTTCGTTGCGTTTTTCGGAATTGAGCCAATAGAAACCGTTGGCGTCGGTCTTGGTGATCAGGTCTCCGTCCGAGACCAGGACGTCGGCGATGCCTTGTCCTGCCAGGTGGACGATACCCTTGATCGTCGCGCCCTCCTTGTCCGGTACGGTGACGCCGCCCAGGGAGAGGTTGAGTTTGGCGGAGCCCAGTGCCTGCTCTTCTGCTCCGCGCTGCAGGGTGAATTCACAGTCGCCGTCGGCGGCGTTCTGGGGAATGGTGAAGGTCAGCGAAGAATCGTCAGCACCCTTGACCGGCGCTTCGAATTTCCCCCCCCCCTTGTTCCAGGAAGAGTTTGTCCGTAGCCATGAACCCGCGGCCGCGGATCACGGCGTCGCCGCCCCAGTTGCCCGAGATGGTCTTGCCCAGGTCGACGTCGATGGCCAGTTGTACGGTCATCCTGCTCGATCCGAGCACCTGGTAGTCCTGTGCCCGGTTGAGCACGACCTTATAGACGGTCTGGTCTGCCGCGCCGTCGGGTATGACGAACGTCAGCAGTTTTTCCGATGCTACCGTGGTCGCTGCCGGGAGATCCTCACCGGCGCGTAACGCGATGGCGTCGCCCTGGGCGAAGCCGTAGCCGGAAACGGAAACCTCCATCCCGCGGTAGACGGTCATCGAGGTCGGAATAACTACATCGGTGACCAGCCGGCCATCGTTGTAGATCTCCTTGTCGCTGTCGTCACAACCGGCCAGTCCGACCGGCAGGGCGACGAGCAGCAACCCGGCGATTAAAGTAATCAGTTTTTTCATAGGCTATTGATGATTTTGGTGTTGGTGTCCTGTACGTCAGTCGGTGTGCCCGAGTGCGATGCGCTCCGAGTAGCGGCGCCCGAATCGGTCGGTGGCGACCACCTCCACCTCGCGGGCCGATGCCGAGGGGCGTGCCGTGAAATAGAAGTTCGTCGGGCGTGGGCGCTGGACTTTGGAGATTTTCCTTCCGGCGGCCTTCAGCGAGTCGATGTGCGCGGTATAATCCGGGTCGTCGAGCGTCGTACGCTGCATGGCGCCGCGGTAACGGCCGTCCTCATACCATACGACCGTCCAGTACGAATCCCAGTTCCATACCTTTGCCACGACGCTGGCCGGGTGCTTGGCCACCTGGCCGGGGTGCCATACGCGGATCTGCCGTGCCGGGGACTCGCCGAGGCTCCGGTATTCCCACGAGAATTCCCCGCCGCATTCGCGGAACAGCTGGAAGCCCTTGGGCGTACCGTCCCAGTTGATCGGATCCCACCAGAGGTTGCCGCAGACCTGCGCTACGTTGTGTTCCATGACCCCCTCGCGGATGTCGTAATTCGAGTTGAGGTGCGTATGCCCGGTGATGAAGTGCAGTTCGTGCCCCGCAAAGGCGTCCATCAGCCCTTCGGCCGACTCCATGACGCGGTTCCCGAGCCACGATTTCATGGCCGGGGCATGCATCGCGATGCAGACGCGCGACCCTGCGGGCAGGCGTTCGGCATAGGCGGCTGCCCAGCGCAGTTGCATCGTGTCGATCCGCTCCTCGTATTTCTTCGCGCCGTGGTAAACGATGTCGTCGAGCACGATATAGTGCGTGCGCCCCATGTCGAATGCATAATAGGTGGGGCCGAAATGGCTGCGGTAATTCTCCGTCGCCTCGCGGTCGGTATATTTGTTCAGGTCATGGTCGTGGTTGCCGATCACGCCGTATACGGGTACCCCGAGCTTGGCGAACTCCGCTTTCACGCCTGCGAAGAGTTCCGGGGAGTCCCATACGATGTCCCCGAGCACGATCGCGGCCTGGTTCGCGCCCCGCGTTCTCCCGTTATCGGTTGCCGCCTGCAATGCGGGCATGACCTCGCTCCGCAACCGCCGGAAATGCTCTTCGGTCTTGGGCTGCGGATCGGCGATCGCCAGCAGTTCGTAGCATTCGCCCGAGCCGGGCCACGGTTGCAATTCGAAGTCGTAGCGTTTGGCCGCCGGGTCGTATGTGCGGTAGAATTGCGGGATGCCCCCTTCGAGCGGAGCCAGGTAGCCGGACGGGGTCACCAGGCTGATGAACAGCGCCTGGTCGTCGGCATCGAGCGTGAATATGCCCTGCTCGTCGCTTTGCGCGAACGTATAACCGTCGGTTACGGTCACGCCGCCCATCGGCTTTCCGCCGCATTTGACCGATCCCCGTATCGGGCGGGCGGAGGCTGCGGCACAGAGGCAGCAGGCCAGCAGGAAAAGTAACAGGTTTTTCATGGTCGGGTTTGTGCTGATGGTTTCTTGGTGTTTCTGTCTTTTTATTAATAGGTGGGAGCCTGTGTCGCTCCGGCTGCAAAAATATTTTAATAATTGGCTTCGTGCGTCGTTGTCACCGGAATGTAACCCTTTTTTCATACCCTGGCAGTCGGCTGCCGCTGCGAAAGCTTGTCTCTGAGGACGGATACAGGCCGCGGGTGCTGCCCGCGGTTTGCCTTTTACGGCCCGGGAATGAGTCTCGTGCCGTTTTAGGGGGTTTCTTGTTTTGTCAGTTTTGTCCGTGTTTTAATTGTGATGTGTAATATTTTTAATTTCATTATGAAACAAAAATAAATCTTTAATTTTATTTTCCAAAATAAAACACAAAAAAATTGGACGAAATATCTGCTTTTTTGTGAAAGAATGGTTTTGAATCGAAATGCACGGCCTCCCTCCGGCCCCGGCCGCGGAAATAAAAAATCCCCGGACTTGGGAAAGTCCGGGGCCGGGGAAACGCTTGTCGCCTCTTGTCAGAATACCCCGAGGTTGTCGAGGAAGATCAGCAGCAGCACTGCCGGGCAGACGTAGCGCAGCAGGAAGCTGAATAGCCCGTAGATACGGAACTTCAACTCTCCGTGGTTGGTGATCTGTGCCTTGAGGATGTGGTGGTCGAGCTTCCAGCCCACGAAGATGCAGGTGAAAAGCCCGCCTGCCGGCAGTAGGATGTTGGCCGTCAGGAAGTCGAGCGAATCGAAAAGTGAGAGCCCGGCGATCTTCCAACTGCCCAACGCACCCAGCGACAGCGATGCCAGCGACGCCAGGGCGGCCGTGGCGGCGGTCGTCAGCCATGCCGCAGCCTTGCGGCTCAGGTGCCACTCCTCGTGCAGGTAGACCGTGACTACCTCGTGCAGCGAGATGGTCGAGGTGAGTGCTGCGACGACCAGCAGCAGGAAGAAAATCGACGACCACACCATGCTCAGCGGCATGCCGTTGAAGATACTCGGCAGGGTGATGAATACGAGCGACGGCCCCGACGAAGGCTCGATGCCTACGCTGAATACCGCCGGGAAGATCACCACGCCGGCCAGTATGGCCACCAGCGTGTCGAGGATCGTGACGTTGAGCGCCGTGTGGCGCAGGTTCGTGTCGGGTTTGAAATACGAGGCGTAGGTCACCATCGTGCCGATGCCGATCGAAAGCGAGAAGAACGCCTGCCCCAGTGCGACGAGCACGGTCGTGGGCGTCACCTTCGAGAAGTCGGGGGCGAAGAGAAACTTCAGCCCGGCTTCCCCGCCCGGCATCAGCAGTGAATGTACCGACAGTACGATCAGAATCAGGAACAGCAGCGGCATGAGGATTTTGGCCGAGCGTTCGATGCCTTTTTGCACGCCCATGGCGATCACGAAATGGGTTGCGAGGACGAATAGGCAGGTGTAGACGACCGGCCTCCAGGGATTGCTGATAAAGTTCTCGAAGAGACTATTGTACTGCTCGGCGGTCGAGAAACGGGCGATGCTGCCCGTCACCGAGTGTACCATGTATTCGGCCGTCCATCCCGATACTACGAAGTAGAACCCCAGGATCAGGAATGCGGCCAGCACGCCGTTGTAACCCAGAAAACTCCACCGTGGGTTCAGCGCCCGGTAGGCACCCACGGCATTGCGGTGCGAAGCACGCCCCACGGTGAACTCCGCGATCATGAGCGGCAGCCCCAGCAGCAGGACGCAAAGGATGTAGATTATCAGAAATGCCCCGCCGCCGTTGTCCCCGGCTACATAGGGGAAGCGCCAGATGTTACCCAGCCCCACGGAACTTCCCGCGGCGACCAGCACAGCGCTCAATTTGCCACCCAAGGTGGCGCGACTCTCCTTGTGATGCATAACCTAACCTGTTTATTATCGCAAACGGGTGTGCGCATGCATGCGCACACCCGCCGAGTTGATCCAGCAAGACGCTCACCTTCTCGAGCTTTCCGCCCAGCGGCGGCGCCAGTTTCGAGACGGTGCATTTTACGTGCCGCACCTGCGGGAAGGTGGCGTAAACTGCCTCGATGATGTTCGTCGCCACCCGCTCGATGGTGTGCTGCGTGATTCGCATCTGCATCTCGACGACTTCGTAGGCCGTCAGGTAGTTGACCGTCTTGCGCACGTCGTCGTCCGTGGCCGCATGGCCCAGTTCGGCCGTCAGTTCCAGGTCGACCGTGAAGCGGTTGCCTACCTTGCGTTCCAGCTCGTAGCAGCCGTGCAGCGCGTGGAATTCCATGCGCGTCAGGACGATGCGGTATTCCATGCTACTCGGCGATTACGAGGTAGTAGTTCTTCTTACCCCTCTGTACGAGCAGGTATTTGCCGGCGATCAGGTCGGCCTCGCCCACCGTACGTGCCGGGTCGGCGATCTTCTCCTTGTTGAGCGACACGCCGCCGCCCTGCACCATCTTGCGGCATTCGCCCTTCGAGGGGAACACCTGCGTCTTCTCGGCGCACAGATCGACGAACGGCAGACCCAGCTCGGTGCGGGCGATGCGGAACTGCGGCACGCCTTCGAACACCTGCAACAGGGTTCCTTCGTCTATTTTGCGCAGCGCCTCCGACGTCGAGCCGCCGAAGAGGATCGCCGAGGCTTCGACCGCCTTTTCGTACTCCTCCCTGGAGTGGATCATCGTGGTGATCTCCTGTGCCAGCCGCTTCTGCAGGATGCGCAGGTGGGGCGCCGCCTCGTGTTCGGCGGTCAGCGCCTCGACGGTTTCACGGTCTAACAGCGTGAAGATGCGGATGTAACGCTTGGCGTCCTCGTCGCTGACGTTGAGCCAGAACTGGTAGAACTTGTAGGGCGAGGTATAGCGCGCATCGAGCCATACGTTGCCGCTCTCGGTCTTGCCGAATTTCGTGCCGTCGGCCTTGGTGATAAGCGGGCAGGTGATGGCGAACGCTTCGGCCTCGTTGCCCAGCTTGCGGCGGATCAGCTCCGTGCCGGTGGTGATGTTGCCCCACTGGTCGGCGCCGCCCAGCTGCACCTTGCAGTTCATCGTCTGGTAGAGGTGCAGGAAGTCGAAGCCCTGTACCAGCTGGTAGGTGAACTCGGTGAACGACATGCCGTCGCCCTCGCCGCTGAATCGTTTCTTGACCGAATCCTTGGCCATCATGTAGTTGACAGTGATGCACTTGCCGATGTCGCGGATGAATTCCAGGAACGAAATGTCCTTCATCCAGTCGTAGTTGTTCACCAGCACGGCCGCGTTCGGGGCGTCCGACTCGAAGTCGAGCAGTTTGGCCAGCTGGCGTTTAATCGCCTCCTGATTGTGGCGCAGCGTGGGCTCGTCGAGCAGGTTGCGCTCCTGCGACTTGCCCGAAGGGTCGCCGATCATGCCCGTCGCACCGCCGATGAGTGCCAGCGGACGGTGCCCGCACATCTGGAAATGCTTGAGGATCATTACGCCCACCAGGTGGCCGATATGCAGCGAGTCGGCCGTGGGGTCGATGCCCAGGTAGGCCGTCGTCATCTCTTTTTCGAGTTGTTCCTTTGCGCCGGGCATGATCGTGTGGATCATCCCGCGCCATTCGAGTTCTTCGATGAAATTCTTTGTTGCCATTTTTATTGTTCGTTCTTTTTATTCTACTTCCAAGTCCAGTGCTTTGCGGAGCTCCGCGACGAGCGGGTTCTTCTCCGTGATGTAACGGACGCGGTCTTCGAGCTTGATCGGGCGTGCCGCCCGGATCTCTTCGTTCACTGCGACCTCCAGTTCGATCATACCCTCGATGCCCGCCAGTTCGGCGATGCGCATCAGCATCCCGGTCTTGCTGCGCAGGATCTCCTCGCGCAGCTCCGTCGTCGGTACGCTCACCGAGATCGTGTTGTCGCGGAAGGTCATCAACTCGAAGGCCGGCACGAAGCGCGGGCGTTTCTCCTTGATGAGGTTCAGTATCCTGCTGCGGGCGTGCTCCAACTTTTCGGCACAGTCCGGGTCTATGCGCACGGTTTCGGGTTCGTCGGGCGTCTCGCCGTCCGACGGCTCCTCGTCGGGATCGCCGCCTGCCGAGGCGAGCAGCTCCGAGAGCGACGCGCCCGAGATCAGCGGCCGCCGTTTCATCCCCGGCGCAGGCTGTGCCGGGAGTGTTCCCTGTGCAGTCGGGCCGGCGGATGTACCCGCTGCCGGCCTTCCGGCCGGGGACGCGGCTGGCATTGCTGCGGACGTCGCTGCGGAAGGGGGTGCCGTTGCGGCTCCTGCTGCTTGCGCTGCCGGTTGTGCCGTTGCGCTTGCCGGGGCTGCGGGGTTGCCGGAGGCGCTTGTCGCCGGGGCGTTCGTTGCCGGATTTCCGGTCGTCGAAACCCCTGCCGGTTGTGCTGTAGCCGTTGCGGCTGCCGGGGCTTCCGGGTTGCCGGAGGCATTTGCCGCCGGACGCGGTGCCGGCTGCCCGGCCGCTGCCGGAGCCGCCGCAGGTGCGGAGCCCGCCGTGCGGGGGGTGAGGGTAGGAAGGGGATATTCCCCGGAAGATGTCAGAGAGTCATTTTTTTTTTGGCCGAGCCCTGCGATCTTCATCAGGCCCAGCTCGACGAGCAACCGCTGGTTGGACGATTGCCGGATCTTCCCGTCGAGCTCCGTCAGGCAGGAGATGGCTCCGAACAGGAACTCGACATCGCAGGCGCCCGCCTGCGTCCGGTATCGTTCGAGCAGCGTCCCGGTCATTTCGATCAGCCGCAGCGTTTCGGGGCGCTTGGCCATCAGCAGGTCGCGCATGTGGCGGTTCAGCCCCGCCATGAAGGTCTGCCCCGAGAAACCCCGCGACAGCACGCTGTCGAACGTCACCAGCGTGTCGACATAGTTGCCCGCGAGCAACATCTCCGTGACGCCGAAGTAGGTGTCGTAGTCCAGGACGTTGAGCGTCTGGGCGACGTTGCGGTAATCGAGCGCCTTGCCGCAGAACGACACGGCCTTGTCGAACATCGACAGGGCGTCGCGCATGCCCCCGTCGGCTTTCTGGGCGATGAGGTTGAGCGACTCTTCGTCGGCCGCGATGCCTTCCTGCGAGGCGATGTATTTGAGGTATTCGACGCCGTCCTCGACGCGGATGCGGTTGAAATCGTAGATTTGGCACCGCGAGAGGATGGTCGGGATGATCTTGTGTTTTTCGGTCGTTGCGAGGATGAAGATCGCATGTGCGGGCGGCTCTTCGAGCGTCTTGAGGAAGGCGTTGAACGCCGCCGCCGAGAGCATGTGCACCTCGTCGATGATGAATACCGAGTAGCGCCCTACCTGCGGGATGATGCGCACCTGTTCGATCAGTGTGCGGATATCTTCCACCGAGTTGTTCGACGCGGCGTCCAGCTCGTGGATGTTCAGCGAGCGCCCTTCGTTGAACGAACGGCACGATTCGCATTCGTTGCAGGCCTCCGATCCGTTGGGGTTCAGGCAGTTGATGGCCTTTGCGAAGATGCGGGCACAAGTGGTCTTTCCCACGCCGCGGGGGCCGCAGAACAGATAGGCATGTGCCAACTGCCCGCGCTCGATCGCATTTTTGAGCGTGGAGGTGATATGTTTTTGTCCGACGACCGAGGCGAAGGTCGCGGGGCGGTATTTCCGTGCGCTGACGATAAAATCACTCATAGTAGCGCAAAGATACGAATTAAGAATTAAATTAAAAATGAAACCCGCCTACAAAATGACAGCCCTCTCCCCATACCCGGGCAAAGGGCTGTGCCTGGCGGGCCGGGCAGCCTGCTGCGGACGCGGTGTTCCCTCATGCCCTGCCTGCCGCGCCGCTGTCACGGGTTCTATTTGTCCGCCGACTTCCTCAGGCCGAGAAACCCGAGCAGTCCCGGGTGCGACGGTTGCGTCCGCTTGGCGGGCGGCAGGGAGATTTGCGATCCCATCAATTCCTGAAACTCCTGGCTGAATCCCGTATCCATACCTGCAGATGAGGTGAATGTCAGTTCCCCGAATACGGGGTTTCCGGCGACTTCGTAAAGGTCGACCCGTACTTGGGGGAATCCTGACGAGAGCCGTTTGGCCGCATCGAGCATCCGGTCGAGGGATGCCGGACGCGGGATATCACACTGATGTGGGTCGTAATATTTTCCGGTGACGTAATGACCTATGTTTTTCCATGTCCTGGCATCGTACAATCCTGTTTTGACGTCGGATGGCGATTTACGGTTGTAGCAGACCATGCAACAATAGGGGTTGCCATCGAAACAGTAGAATTTATAGTCGATGAGCGAATTGCCGAATGCTGGTTCTGAGGGAAGGAGGCGTTCGGCGATAATGCGGGGTTTAATACCAAAATAGTGGTGTTCGGCCGTCATGCGGCCGAATTTCTTTCGCAGGGTGTGGTTGAGTGTACGGCGGATCGACCGGATATCGGCTTTTTGCCTGTCGTTCACGATGATAACTTGTCCGTAGCCGTTGTTGGTTTTCAGCACGAACGTGTCGGGGAGATTCCCCCTCCCGCTGAAGTCTATCTCCTCTGCGGATTCCCATACACCGTATAATTCGTTGAGCATCCATCCCAGCCCGCATTGCTCGACATACTCGCGGACGCGGTACTTGTCGGCCAGTTGCGACCAGCGGGTGGTGTCGGCATGGAGCATCATCCAGAGGACTTTTTCGTTGAAGGTTCGGGGGTTTTCGAGGTCGGGGTCGGTGCCGAATCGTTGCCGGTAGCGTATCCTGACCAGTTTTTCCGGGTTACGGTACGCATAGTAGCGCATCTGCAACCGCTGCCATTTGCGCAGCAGGAACGGGGGTTTACGGTATGTCATGAACGTGAAGAGTGAGAGTTAGGTGTGGCGAAGATAATACATTTCGGGCGATGTTCTGCTGTTTTATGCCGTATTGTGTGATTCTTCCGCAATAAGGCTGCCGTTTTGGCGCCTCGTGTCAGTCCCGTGTGTGACAAAGGATGACACATTGGCCGGAAAGCCGGGTTGGCAGGCGTTTTGCGGGTGTAGTATACGAAAGTTTGAAAAACAAATTATCAGAGATATGAACATCAATACGTTAACTGTAAAAGCGCAGGAGGCTCTGCAAAGTGCATTGTCTCTTGCCCGGGAGCGCGGACAGCAGGCTGTCGAACCGCTCCATATTCTGAGCGTGCTTGTCCGCGAGGACGATTCGCTCGCCACGTTCCTCCTGGGGCGTGTCGGGGTGAATGTCCGCGGCCTGCGCGACGAGGCCGGCCGGGCCGTCGCGTCCCTGCCGAGGGTCGAAGGCGGCGGCGACCAGTTCTTTTCGCAGGACTCCTCGAAGGTGATCCAGCGCGCCGTGGACTTTACCCGGAACTTCGGCGACAAATACGCGTCGGTCGAACACCTGCTGCTGGGGCTCGTCGCCGAGCGCGGGCAGGCCGCCGACATCCTCAAGCGCAGCGGCGCCACCGAGAAGGAGCTCCTTGAGGCGATCCGCACCTTCCGCAAAGGGGCTACGGTCGATTCTCAGACCTCCGAGCAGCAGTTCGATGCGCTGGGCAAGTATGCCATCAACCTCAACGAACAGGCCCGTTCGGGCAAGCTCGATCCGGTGATCGGCCGTGACGAGGAGATCCGCCGCGTGTTGCAAATCCTCTCGCGGCGTACCAAGAACAACCCGATCCTCGTGGGAGAGGCGGGCGTCGGCAAGACCGCCATCGCCGAGGGTATCGCACACCGGATCGTCGACGGCGACGTGCCCGAGAATCTGAAGTCGAAGGTGATCTACTCGCTCGACATGGGTGCCCTGATCGCGGGTGCCAAGTACCAGGGCGAATTCGAGGAGCGTCTGAAGGCTGTCGTGCAGGAAGTCGTGGCCAGCGACGGCGACATCCTGCTGTTCATCGACGAGATCCACACTCTCGTGGGCGCCGGCAAGTCGTCGGGTGCGATGGACGCCGCCAACATCCTCAAGCCTGCACTTGCGCGGGGCGAGCTGCGGACGATCGGCGCCACGACGCTCGACGAGTTCCAGAAGTATTTCGAGCAGGACAAGGCCCTCGAACGCCGTTTCCAGAAGGTCATGGTCGACGAACCGAGTCCCGAGGATGCCATTTCGATCCTCCGCGGCCTGAAGGATCGTTACGAAAACCACCATCAGGTGCGGATCAAGGACGAGGCGATCGTGGCCGCCGTCGAGTTGTCGACGCGTTACATCACCTCGCGGTTCCTGCCCGACAAGGCCATCGACCTGGTGGACGAGGCGGCCTCGCGGCTGCGGCTGGAGATGAACTCCGTGCCCGAGGAGATCGACACCCTCGACCGGCGTGTGCGCCAGCTGGAGATCGAACGCGAAGCGATCCGCCGCGAGAAGGACAAGGAGCGCGTCGATCACCTCACCAAGGAGATCGAGGAGCTCAAGGCCCGTGACGCCGAGATGCGTGCCAAGTGGCAGGGGCAGCGCGACCTCCTGAAAAAGATTCAGTCGAACAAGGACAAAATAGAAGCCCTGAAGATCGAGGCGCAGCAGGCCGAGCGCCAGGGCGATTATGGCAAGGTGGCCGAAATCCGCTACGGCAAGATCCAGGAGGCGGAGAAGGAGATCGCCGCGTTCCAGGAGGAGTACAAACTGGCGTCGGCCAACGGCTCGATGATCAAGGAGGAGGTCGATGCGCAGGACGTCGCCGAGGTGGTGTCGCGCTGGACGGGCATCCCCGTGACACGCATGCTGGCTTCCGAGCGCGAAAAACTGCTGCACATGGAGGACGAGCTGCACAAGCGCGTCATCGGGCAGGAGCAGGCCATCGCCGCCATCTCCGACGCCGTGCGCCGTTCGCGCGCCGGGCTGAACGACCCCCGCAAACCGATCGGCTCGTTCATCTTCCTCGGCACCACCGGCGTCGGCAAGACCGAACTGGCCAAGGCATTGGCCGAGTTCCTCTTCAACGACGACTCGATGATGACGCGTATCGACATGAGCGAATACCAGGAGCGCCACAGCGTGTCGCGTCTGGTCGGGGCGCCTCCGGGATATGTCGGTTACGACGAGGGCGGCCAGCTCACCGAGGCCGTGCGCCGCAAACCCTATTCGGTCGTGCTGCTCGACGAGATCGAGAAGGCCCATCCCGACGTTTTCAACATCCTGTTGCAGGTGCTCGACGACGGCCGTCTGACCGATAACAAGGGCCGTACGGTGGATTTCCGCAATACGATCATCATCATGACCTCGAATATGGGTTCGCAGGTCATCCAGGAGAATTTCGCGGAGGCGTTCAACGGTGAGAGACTCGCCCCCGAAGTGGTCGAGAAGACCCGCCGGGATGTGATCGACCTGCTCAAGCAGCAGCTCAAGCCCGAGTTCCTCAACCGTATCGACGAGATCGTGATGTTCGAGCCGCTGACGCGCCGGGATATCGAGCGCATCGTGGACATCCAGCTCGGTGTCGTGCGCAGGATGCTTGCCGAAAACGGCATCCGCCTCGAATACAGCGAGAAGGCACGCGAATGGATCGCCGCCGCCGGTTACGACCCGCTCTACGGTGCGCGTCCCGTGAAGCGTACCATCCAGCGCTATGTGGTCAACGACCTGTCGAAGCGCATCCTTGCGGGCGACGTCAACCGCGAGCAGCCGATCCGCATCGACGCCGACGACAAGGGGCTGACCTTCGCGAACTGATCTGCAACGACCCGGCCCCGTGAGGGGTGGGGAGAGGTAAACCGGCACCCGGCTTTACGCATGGACGTAAAGCCGGGTGTTTTTTTAGTGGGTTTCCCACCCGGGAGTGCATGCGACCCGGGTTCCGTCGTCGTAGGTGTGTTCTTCCAGCGAATTTTCCCGGGATTGGATACATATGTAGACCATCTCCTCCTGCGAGGTGTTGCACAAGCCCCTTACCCCTGCCGGCTGTCGTCCCGTCTATTTCACGAACTTGCTGAAAAATTTCCAGAGCTCCTCGCCCGTGTCGATGTCCTGTTCGCCCCACGAATGTTTCCCGCCGACGATCTCGTAGAGCCAGACTTCGCTGCCGCCCGTGCCGCCCGTGAAGCGGTGGGCGATGACCTTGCGGCCGTTTTCCGGCGTGCGCCCGGGAATCGTGTCCGTCTGCATGCCGGTGCATTTGTTCTTGGCTGCCCAGTAATGCACGGCCATCGGTACGGCGACGTAGGCGCCCCAGCCGCCTTTATTGTCGAGGTCACCCTCCCACGCCGACGTGCGGTCGGCCGTGCCGTGTATTTCGAACAGGGGCACGGGGTGCGTGGAATCGTCGGCCTTGTAAAGCCATTCGAGCATCAGCCCCGATACGGGTGCCACAGCCGCGAACAGGCGGGGGCGCTGCGCCGCGAGCTGGTAACACATCTCCCCGCCGTTCGACATGCCCGTGCAGAATACGTTGCGGCGGCTCAGCCCGTGTCGTTTTTGCAGGTGGCGCACCAGCTGTGCGATGAACTTCACGTCGTCGACGGCCATGTCCGCCTGGAACGGGTAGCCTGCGTTCCAGCATGTCTTGCCCCGGCCGTCCTTCGCGCCCTGCGGGTAGCAGACGGCAAAGCCGTGGCGGTCGGCCGCGGCGTTCAGCCCGAAGCGGCCCGGGTCGTTGTTACCGCCGTAACCGTGCAGGACGACCACCAGCGGGGCGCCTTGGGGCAGCCCCTGGGGCAGGTGGAGCTTGTAGCTGCGTTCGATGCCGCCCGAGCGCATCGTGTAGGAAGGGGTGTCCGGATTTGCGGATTGGGGCCGGGCGACGGATGCCGCCAGCAGGAGGAGTGCCGTAAAAAGACCCTTTACGACGGAGGGGTTCGAAAGGTATTTCATGCTGTCGGAATTTTCGGGGCTCAGAGCCCTTTCCGGGCGATGCGCCAGGCCAGGCTGTTGTAAAGCCCGATCAGCGGCCCCCGCCAGCTGCGGGGCAGGGCGTTGAGGATGCGTACCTTGTGCAGCGTGCGGCGGTAAGTCTTCGTGTAGCCGAAGAACCGGATAGCCCTCGCCGCATCCTTCGTGCCCCCCTTTGCACTGATGATGAGCGCTTTTCCCAAGGCTGCGCGGGCCACGAACTCGTTGTATCCGTCTGCCGCCGCCGGGTCGTAAAACTCCTCGAACGAGTAGCGCGTCCGCTCGGGCGTGTAGATGGCTGACGACCGGTTCGAGGCCACCTTCGAATAGTTTGCCAGCGGCTTGGGCGAAAAGCAGACCTTGTAGCGCCGGGCGATCTTGATCCACATGTAGAGATCCTCGCCGATCTTCATTCCCTCGGGGAATCCGCCCACTGTTTCGAATACCGCGCGCGGGACGGCGCTGGCCGACGGGATCGAGATATAACGGTGCGCCGAGTCGCGGAAGAAGTCGGCGACCACGCCGCGCTCCGTGGGGGTGGGGGCGGGGAACCGCCCGTCATGGCTGACGATGTTGAAGGCTGTCGAATAAATCCCGCAGCCCGGGAATTCGGCCGCCATCGAAGCGATCTCCTCCAGGAATCCCGGTTCCCACGTGTCGTCGGCGTCGAGCAGGGCGATCAGGTCGCCCGTCGACTCGGCGATGGCGCGGTTGCGTGCCGCGCAGACCCCGGCGTTCGCTTGCGTGACGAGCTTCACGAGCGGCGATGCGATGGCACGCACGGCGCCGGCACTCCCGTCCGTCGATCCGTCGTCCACGACGACGATCTCCGTGGGCTGCAAAGTCTGTGCGAGCACCGAGCGTAGGGTGTCGCCGATTTCGCGTTGCTTGTTGTAGAGGGGTATGATGACCGAGATGGTTGCCGATGCCATTTGTTACGGTTTGGTTTCTTGCGAAGATACCGATCTTTTGCTACATTTGCAAATAAAACCCTGTTCATGACCGCATCCGAGAAGCTCATCGCATTCATCCGCAATACGTTCGACACGGCGCTTTACTTCGCCGTGATGGCCGTCAAGGAGAATTTCCGCAACTATATCCGCCGTGCGGGCCCGACGGGCGACCCGTCGCGCGGGATGGTCATTCTGGGCAACGGCCCTTCGTTGTCGGACGACCTGCCGCGATTGATCGCGCGCCGCGAATACGAGGCGAAGGATTTCATGGCGGTCAACTTTTTTGCCGAGGACGACCGCTTCGAGGTGGTCAGACCGGGTTATTACGTCCTTTCCGACCCGATGTTTTTCCGCGACAGCGAATGCCGCGACCGCGTGGCCGCGCTCTACCGCACGCTCGATAGCAAGGTCACGTGGCCGATGACGCTCTACGTACAGTTCTATAATCCCGAAAAGTTCGACTACCGCGCCGCGCTGCCCAACCCCCGTATCCGCATCGTTCGCTTCCATACGCAGGTCTACCGCGGTTTTGGCAGCGTCGGCTTCTGGCTTTTCCGCCACGGCCTGGGCAGCGCCAATTTCGGCACGGTCGTGCAGGTGGGCGAATACGTCGCCCTGTTACTGGGTTACCGGCGGATCGAGCTCTACGGGGTGGATCATACGTTGCTCGACGGGCTCTGCGTCGACGATGCGAACCGCCTGTGCCGTGCCGACCGCCACTATTACGATACCCTTCCCCCGGCTCCGCAGCCCATCTACATGAAGGTGCCGCACGTGCCCTATACGATGTCGGTATACCTGGCCGAGGTCGCCGAACTCTTCCGCGGGCATGAAGTACTGCGCGACTATGCCGCGTCGCTCGGTGCGCGGATCGTCAACCGCACCCGCGGCTCGATGATCGACGCCTACGAGCGCGGGGCGGAGTAACCCGCCCCGGCTCTATTTGAATGGTTTCATCCAGATTTCAATACGGAGCTATTGCCCGTATTGTGTTTCCAATAACTTAATCCAGTAGCCTCCGACGACCGAACGAGCGCGGAATCCGCGGTGTTGCGGTTTTTCTGTATAAACCCAATCTGACATTGGGATGCGGTCGGTGGTTTCGTTTGCGAACTTCCATATTGGCGAAATGAGCGCACGGAATGCTTCCTGGTTATCGGCCAGTGTCGCTGTCCATACGATCCAGTCGGTCTTGGTGTAGCTTTCGCGATTGTCCAGCGGAAGGCCGTAACGGTTTTGTTTTGTAAGATAATAGGCGATTTCCTTCTTGCGGACGCTTTCTGGGAAAACTTCCCATTTGAAAAGTTTGTCCCAGACAAGGTTGTATTTCTGGCTCCAGGTGCCCGGTTTGTCGAAAGTGAGGCGGTAGTGGTCGCCATCGTCAGCCATTTCCATCCAGTAACCGGCTAATTCCCTGGCTTTGTCCGTATACTTCCGGGCAGTTTGTGTGTCTCCCAGCATGTGTGCCAGATAACCGTAGGAGGCGATTCCCAGAATGGCTTTGACGGAAAGATTGGCATTGTGTGCGAAATGTCCTGCGAAATCGTCGGTGCAGAGCTGGTTCTCTGGATCCAGTCCTTTCGCTACGAGATAGTTTGTCCAGGTAGTCAGGACGTCCCAATGTTTCTTTGCATAGGCCGCATTTCCTTCGGCATGGGCGATGGCGGCCGTAAGGATGAGCATATTGCCGGCTTCTTCGACAGGCATGTCCCCTACATAGGTTTGTCCGTTGGCCAGTGGATAGGTGCCGATGTCGTGTGACGGGAACGGTTTTGTCCATCGTCCGCTTTCGCTGTAATAGAAAATGTGGTTGAGAAGCCCTTTTGCCAGTTCGGGATTGTAGTAAAGGAAGAGCGGTGCCGACGGATAAGTGATGTCCACAGTGCCGATAGACCCGTTGCTGAAGTTCTCTTTCGAGAGCAGTAGCAGGTCGCCGTTTGGTGCTTCGACGAGTTTATGTGCGGAAATAGCTTGGCGGTATGCCGTAGCGCACAATTCGGCATATTCTCGCCCGCCTGCTTTTATGGCTTCTTCCATCAATCTGCGGTCGAATTCGTCACAGCGGATTTTTAATTCCGGATAGGCTTTCCCTGCTGCCGCAAATGCATCCGTGATCGTAAGGTTTCCTGTGCGATTCCAATATGGACGTAGATTCTCGCCGAAGTACTGGATGGAGTACAGATCGTCGTATCCGACCATTATATATCCCGAAGCTGCTTTTGTGCGTCCCAGGTCACGTGTCAGTCCTAATTTTTGGGTCGTATGCGTGCGCGTTGCGGCCGATGACTCCATATTGCCGGCGAGGAACGCCTTGCGTATCTGTGCTGCTTCGCCTATGCGGTATGCCGTCCGGATGTTGTCTGCGGCGAGGTAGAAATAACCCCAATCGATGGTCACGTGGTCGCCTTTGCGACCCAGTATATGTTGCGATACCGAACCTGTTTTCAGAAAACACAGGTCTTGCCGCACGAACCCCTCGCTGGAAGATTCTGCAGGCTCATGCAGGGCCCATTCGGGCGACGCTTCGAAATAAAGAGCCACGTCATGGGCAGTGCCATCGTTCGATACGACTTCGTAGGTAATGTAATTGACCGGGCGCGACAAAAGATCGAGGTCATCCGTGAGCAAGGGTGCCGTGAATGTCACTTTAAGATCGATACTGCCGCAGCTGAAAGTATAATGGGTTTGTGTGGCTTGTACGTCGACAGATTTTTGCATGGCTGTTTCCGGGAAACAGGCCTTTTCGTCCCGTTCGGTGGCCAATCCGAAATCCAACAGTGCATTCCCGCCCCTGTCGAGGCAATATCCAGCTATGACATTGCGTCCTGGGTGTAGGGTAGCCGCTGCTGGAGCCGGTAATTTTATTTTATTTCGCAAATGGCAATCCGGGGTGTTGACAACTTCGATGCCATTGACGTAGATTACTGCATCGTCATCGTTGGAATATTGCAGGTAGACTGTGTGTTCGGCTATGTCTTCGGGGAGATCTACCGTACGCCGCACCCAGATTTCGCCGCCGCCCCATTCGGTCTGTACCGAAGAAGCGCTTGCGTGGGTGCCGAAGGAAGCCTTGCCCCGGAGCCAGCTGCTGTCATTGAAATCCGATTCCATCCATTTCCCGCTCGGTTGCGTCTTGGTGTAAGCTCCCTCCCATGCCCCCTGTTCGGCTGTCGGGACAAGGATGCTGAAGGCGGGCTCTTCCTGTCCCATGAATCGGTATGGCTGCCCGTCGACTTTTACGACTCCGATCAGTGGGAATTTATCGCCTGTCCAATGGCGGGTTACGTCGTCATAGAGGTTATCCGTGAAAGACCATCCGCTTGTGTATGGGTCGATCGTGATCAAAGGGTAAGCCGATGGGCGGAGCGTGTTGGGAATGCATTCCGATTTTGTCTTGCAACTCCATAGCCCGGCTATGAGGCAAGAACAGACGAGGATTTTTTGAAAGCGAATCATGAGGTTGTAGGTTGTACGGTTGTTCCTTGAGATACCTGTTTGTAGCTGATTATAGTGGGTATTACTCGATTTCTGCGAACCGGCTGGAATCTCTCGGGCATATTTCCCCCTGTAGATTGATGGTCAGTGCCGGTGCGTCGGGCGTTTTCATGCGGCGGAGCATCAGCTCAATGGCGACATCCGTTATCTGTTCGCAAGGCTGGCGGTAGGAGGTCAGTGTATATTTCAGATGCTTGGCATATTTCATGTCATCGAATGCGCAAAGAAGGGCGTCTGACATTATTTTAATGCCACGGGCACCGAGGGATGACATCAGCACGGCAGCGGTTGCATCGTTTGCACATACGATGCCTGTATGTCCGGGACGGATGTCTAATTCACGGACGAAATCCATGTCTTCCGGATTGCCGCAGCATACATTTTCGGAACCGAAATGGAATCCCTGTTTTTGTGCAGCAGCCGAAACTCCGAATTGCCGTATACGCACCGATTCCGCCGAATCCGGCCGGAAGCAGAACAGCAGGTGGTCGCACCCGGCAGAAATCAGATGTTCAGCCATGGTGTAAGCTGCATTGAGGTTGTCGAGGCTGACGAGGTCGAATTCGCTTCTGTCCGGGAACTCTACAATATCCCGGTCGATCAGCACGAGCGGAATGCCAGCTTCGCGGATCCTGCGGCAAATCTCATTATTAAGTTCGTTGCCTTGCGGAATGCGTTCCAGCGGTGCGAAAAAGATCCCGTCGACTTTCTGTTCGATATATTCTTCGCAACTTTTCTCCGTCAGGTCGCGCCTGATTTCCGCATTGCCCGAAGTCGCCCCATTCCAGATGCACTCGAAATCCCCTTTTTGCGACCGTTCCATGAATCGGTCGCTGATCGTTGCGAAAATCTCCGACTCGCCTGGCCCCGGCAATAACAGTCCGAATGTTGTTTTATGGTTTATCCCTTGGTAGATCACCGTAGTCCCGATACCCTGTTTTTTCAAGACATATCCCTCCTTTTGGAGGGTGTTATATACTTTGGCGATCGTTGGTCGTGACACATTGTAGCGTGCCGCAAGTTCAGTTTCAGTCGGCAGAAGGGTGCCTGCCGGCATGTTGTTGCGGATGTCATGGCGGACTGCTTCGAGAATGTTCTTGAAATTTGCTTTTGGTTCCATTCAGATTGTTTTAAAAACTTTACAAAAGTAGTAAAAAAAATGTAAATGAAAAGTTTTGTGATACTTGGGAAGTGGTAAAATGTAATATATATGTAAATAATGTTGATGCGTGTTCCTTGTGTCGCTGTGTTGATGGGATTAGCACTGCGATGATTGATAATGCCATATATGGGCTGTTGTGTGTTAATTACAGGTGTGTTCATAAGGGTGCTTCATATTATTGTAAATTTATTGTTGATATAATTGTAAAAATAAAACAATCATTTTTATTAGAAATTATTTGCATATATAAATTTAATAATTTACATTTGCCTTAGCAAACTGAAAAAACATATGCCCGAATCAGGAACGATATGTTATCTTGTCGTTTGTGCGGGAAAAACCGAACCTCATATGATACTTTCCGGCAGAGCCGGATTGAATACCAGAACTCCTTTTATTAACCCAACCTAAAACTTCACTTATGAAAAGAACATTTATCTTATTTCTGTTCTTGTTTGGAGGAGGTATACCCGGGACGGTATTTGTCCGGGTATCCGCATCTCCATCCGAATCCTCTGCGTATGAAGTGCAAAATCCTGCGCAGAAAGTTTCGGGGCATGTGTTGACACCGGATGGCCTTCCTGCTGTCGGAGCCAGTATTGTCGTTCGGGGGACGACGCGCGGTACTTTGACGGATTCAGAGGGGAACTTTTCCATTGATGCAGCTCCCCGAGACGTGTTGCAGATCTCTTTCCTGGGATATGAAATGCAGGAATTGGTTGTAGGGGCAAAGACGGATTTTACGATCGAACTTGTCGAGAATAAGACGCTCATCGAAGACGTTGTTATCACCGGATATGGCAATCCGATAAAGAAACAATCGCTGACGGGGGCTATTTCATCGATCGGAGCTTCGAAGCTTGGGCAGAGTGCTGCGACGCATGCGACGACTGCCCTGGCCGGGAAAATTGCCGGGGTGAATTTCAGGCAGACGGACGGGCGTCCCGGACGGGGTACTACGATCGGTATCCGCGGACTGGGAACCCCGTTGTACATTATCGACGGTTTGCATTCCAATGAAGGCGCCTTCAATAATTTGGATTTCAACGATATCGAGTCGATATCCATACTCAAGGACGCTTCAGCTGCCATTTATGGACTCGAGGCCGGAAACGGAGTCGTGGTCGTACAAACCAAGTCTGGAAAGAATGCTACCGATACGCATACCGTATCGTTCAACGGCTATTACGGCAGCAAATCGTGGTTCCGGTTCCCCAAGCCGGCCGATGCCGAAACATTCGTGCGGGCGCATATCCAGTCGGATGTGATCCAGGGACGCACCCCGACCTATACCCTCGAAGACCTGGAGGGATACCGCAACGGTACCAAGCGCAGTTACAACTGGTACGACATGGTGGTGAATAAGCATGCTCCGCAGAATTACGCCGGGGTCAATGTTTCCGGCAAATCGGGGAAGGTGAATTATTATATCGCCCTGAGCCGGACATACGATGAGAATACGATTCATAATTACGGGGAGTTCGAGCGTTACAATGCACAGTTCAATGTCGATATCCAGCTGACTAAGAAATTAAAGGTGGGTGCTCGCTTCAACGGGCGTATTGAGCAGGATAAGCATCCCGGCGTACCGGGGGACGACGATGTGTGGCAGGCCATTTTTGCCATCTACCGTAATATTCCGACCAAAGGGCCGTATGCGAATGACAATCCCATGTATCCGCAGATCACGTCGAATGTCATGTCATCGAACTTCGCCATTCTCAATTATGATATTTCGGGGTATTATTCGGACAAAGTCCGTGTCGGGCAACTGGCTCTCAACGCCGAGTACGAACTTGTCGACGGGTTGAAACTGACCGGTATGTTGGGGTATTATCTTGGAGATCGCTTCTATAACAATCAGGAGTACCTGTATAAACTCTACTCCTACGATCCGGCGACGAACACTTATCCCGTGGCTTATGAGTTGACGAATCCCTTCCGTGAACGTATCGTCAATATGGAAGAGCAGGTAACAGGACAGGCACAGCTTATCTACGGAAAAACCTTTGGAAAACATACCGTCGGTGGCGTGTTGGTCGGTGAATTTTTCCGGACGGAAAATCCCGGGTTCCTTACATGGTCGCGCCCGGCAGCTAATTCAATTACCTATATAGATTATAATTCGTTGGAAAAATACGACGACTACCGGAAACGGGAAACGGCACGAGTGGGCTTTGCCACGCGGCTCAATTATAACTATGACAATAGGTATCTGTTCGAATTCGCAGGACGTTACGACGGTTCGTGGCGGTTCAAACCGGGCAATCGCTGGGGCTTCTTTCCTTCGGGTTCGTTCGGATGGCACGTTTCCGAGGAGCATTTCTGGAAAAATGCCGGTTTTTCGAAAGTTTTCAGTAACCTCAAATTCCGTGTGTCATACGGCATGGTCGGCCAGGATGACCTGATCGGGCCGTTTGAATACTTGTCCGGTTACAATTACGGTTCGGGCGGTGCTGTTCTCGACGGAGCCAATATCGTCGGTGCGGCCCCGCGCGGATTACCGGTAACCAATATTTCCTGGCTGAAGATCAAGCTCTTCAACGTCGGTGTCGACTTCGGGTTCTTCGACAATCGGCTGAGCGGATCGATCGACTATTTCCAGCGTAAAGCCGACGGTCTGAAAGCGAGCCGCTACGATGTCCTTATTCCCAATGAGGCTGGATTCAGCCTGCCGGAAGAGAATCTCAACTCCGACATGTTCAAAGGTTTCGACGGACAGATTACATGGCACGACAAAGTGCGGGACTTCAATTATTCTATCGGCGCTACCTTTACCTATTCGCGAAAATACGACTGGCATCAATATTTGCCCCGTTTCGGAAACTCCTGGCACGAATACCGCAGTTCGCTCAACGAGCGTTTCGCAAATATTACCTGGGGTTACCTTTCCGACGGGCAGTTCCGTTCGTGGGAAGAGATCGCCGATTATCCGGTAGACATAGACGGGCAGGGTAATACCACACTGCGCCCGGGCGATATAAAGTACAAAGACCTCAATGGGGACGGCGTAATAAACAATCAGGACGAGCGTCCGATCGGGTATGCCCGCGGGTCGATGCCCAACCTCAATTTCGGATTGAATTTCACAGCTGATTGGAAAGGTATCGACATCGCAATGGATTTTACGGGCGGTGCGTTCGGAACCTATAACATCAATTACGAGCTGAGCCGCCCGTTTTGGGATGGCGGTAACTCCGGGTCGTATATTCTCGGGGATCAATGGCGCTTGTCCGATATCTCGGATCCCGCAAGTCGGCTTATTCCGGGTAAGTATCCTACGGCACTTGAAGGAAACACCAACCACAGCAATTATTGGACGAGTGATTTTTGGTATACGAATGTGGCTTATTTGAAACTCAAAAATTTCGAGCTGGGGTATACTTTCCCCCGAAAATGGTTCCGCAAAGTGGGGATCACCAAGCTCAGAGCCTATTTGTTCGGACAGAATCTTTTCTCGATCGATAACCTCAATGATCTGGATATCGATCCCGAAATTACGAGTGAAGCCGGTTTGAACTATCCGACTAACCGCATGTACGGGGCCGGCATTAAATTAACCTTCTAAACTTGCATTGCTATGAAAAGTATCCATAAATATTTGTCAGTAGCCCTGTCCGTCGTGTTGCTTGTGGGATGTAACGGGTTTCTGGATCGCGAAGCCGAGGGGATTATTCCCAATGACGACGTGTTCAAAGACGATAAAATGACCCTTGCGGCGTTGGCGAACCTGTACGGGCGCGTCAATTGGGGGCCGTCCGTCGATGACGATATGGCCCATATCTATGGGGATGAGGCTTGTTGGTCGAATGGTGCGCCGCAGCAGTGGAACGGGTTCGGCGACGACCATTTCCGGGTCTACGACTATGGCCTGATACGTAACATCAACCAGTTCCTGCAGGGATTGCGTACGACAGCCACCCAAATGGAGGTTGCCGAACGGAATAACCTGGAGGGGGAAGTGCGTTTTCTGCGAGCCTGGACCTATTTCAATATGTGCCGTTGCCTGGGTGGTATGCCGATTGTCGGCGATGAAGTGTTCTCCTATTCATCGGGTATGGATGTCACGGCGTTGCAATATGCCCGTTCGACGGAGGCGGAGCTTTACGATTATATCATCTCCGAATGCGAAGACATTGCCCGGAATTACCTGAAGCCCGAACATACAAAGAATGCCGCACGTGCCTCGAAGTGGACGGCGCTGGCGTTGAAAGCACGTGCCGCCCTCTATGCTGCCTCCATTGCCAAGTATAATGCCTTGAAAACGCCGCAGATAAAAACAGATGGCGGCGAGGTCGGCATTCCGGCTGATAAGGCTTCGTATTATTACGACATAGCCTACAAAACGGCCAAGGAGATTATCGCCGAAGGCGGGTATGATTTGTATCGGAACAATACCGATAAACAGGCCAACTTCTATGAAGCCCTGACTTCGAAGACGAATAATCCCGAGGTGATCTGGACGCTCGATCATTATTATCCGGGTAATACGACGGCGTTTTCCTACCATAATATCCCGACGTCGGTAGCCGAAGATGAAGAGTCGGCACATCTCACGCCGATCCTGAATTTGGTCGAGGATTACGAATATGTCGATGACCGGGACGGAACCCTTCGTACGTCGGATGCGGACGGATATATATTTTACGACCGTGCGCAGGATCTTTTCAAGAACAAGGATGCGCGCCTGTGGGGAACGGTAATCTATCCGGGGGCGGAATTCAAGGAGCAGGAGATCGTTTTTCAGGCCGGGCGGATTGCTTTAAGAAACGGCGTCTGGGAAAAGGAAATCGGCGTGTCGGGAAGTAAGGACGATGAGGGTAACCTTATCACCAGTATTAATGGCCCATTGCTCAATAACGACAATCACCGGAACAAATCGGGGTTCGGGATCCGCAAGTTCCTCGACACGAAAAAACAATCTTCGACACGCCAAGGAGGCGATATGTGGTTCGTGCGTTTTCGCTATGCCGAAATATTGCTCATTGCTGCGGAAGCGGGTCTCGAATTACCCGAAGTTTCACGGTCTGAAATACTCGGTTATGTCAATGATCTTCGCGACCGTGCCGGTATTGGCAAGCTCGACCGGTTGACATTCGAGGATATCGTGCATGAACGTCGGGTGGAGCTCGCCTTCGAGAACCATCGATTCTGGGATCTGAAACGCTGGCGAATGGCCCATGAAATCTGGGATGGACAGGCTGATAATCCCCGTGCCGTACATTATGCGTTGTTCCCGTATAAGGTGAACATGCCCGGCGATGCGCGGGACGGCAAATGGGTCTATGAGAAGATCAAATGTGAGATGACCCGTTATCCGCTTTATTTCCAGTTGAAGAATTATTATAATTTCATAGACCAGGGATGGATGAATAACAATCCGAAACTGGTAAAGAATCCCTATCAGTAATTTTAAAGGAAGAATAGTTATGAAAAAAATAATGAAGGCAACTGTATTGCTGGCAGGTGCATGGCTGATGCAAGGCTGCGGGTTGGATAATTACGATGAACCGGAAGCGCAATTTTCCGGACGGGTCACTTATCAGGGGGAACCGCTCCAGTTGCGGCACGGATCCATCAAATTCGACCTGGAGCAGGATAGTTATGAACTGGGTGATAAAATTGAGGTTACAATTGCGCAGGAAGGTACCTTTGCCGCCCGGATTTTTCCAGGAGAGTACCGGTTCGTACCGCGTCCGGGCAATGGCCCTTGGACCGATGATTGTCAACCCGTGGAATTTACGATTAAGGGTGGTAAGCAGCTCGATTTTGAAGTGGTGCCGTATTACCTGCTCCGGAATTCGAATATCACGCTTTCGGGCAATACGCTCAACGGAGTTTGTTCCGTGAAAAGCATTGCCGGGGGCAAGGCAATTGAGGCGATGACGCTCTTTGTCGGTAAAACCCGTTTCGTAGATGACCGTGGCGGCCGTTCAGTAGTAACTTCCAATTTCGAACAGCCGGCCGAGGGGGTGAACAACATTTCTGTGAATATCAAGGAGATCGTTGACAAGTACCCCGTCCTTTATGCCCGTATCGGACTGAAGATACATGGTGTCGATGAACGTATCTATACAGAAATTGTAAAGATTAAATAAAACATGCCGGAGGCAGGTTTTTGCATACTGCCTCCGGCCTCAATATTTTGATTAATTATGAAACTCATTGGATTTGATATCGGCGGGACAAAATGTGCGACTATCCTGGGCGAAACGGATGCCTCGGGGCAGGTAAACATTGTCGAGAAGATTGTCTTCCCGACAAAAAAGGGCCCGGAAGCCTCCCTTACTGCGATTTATAGCAGTACGGAAGAACTTTTGCACAAAAATGGCTTGCAGCCGTCGCAGATTGCAGGTATAGGTATCAGCTGCGGGGGGCCGCTCGACAGCCGCAACGGCATTATACTTTCACCGCCGAACCTGCCGGGATGGGACAACGTGCCGATTGTCGAAATGACCGAAAAACGTCTGGGAATCAAAGCTTTTGTCCAGAACGACGCGAACGCGTGTGCCATGGCTGAGTGGAAATATGGCGCAGGAAAAGGCTATGATAACGTAGTATTTTTTACCTTTGGTACAGGAATGGGTGCCGGGCTCATCCTCGACGGACGCCTTTATTCGGGTACGTGCGATCTTGCCGGCGAGGTGGGACACCTGCGCCTGTCCGGGCATGGGCCTGTGGGGTTCGGTAAGGAGGGTTCCTTCGAAGGCTGGTGCAGTGGCGGCGGTATTGCGCAGGTGGGGCAGATGATGGCTCGCCAACGTATCCAGATGGGGGCCAAGACCGCTTATTGCAGTAGTCTCGACGAGTTGCCCGCCGTGACGGCCAAATCGATCGCCGAGGCTGCGTATGCCGGCGATGAAACCGCACGGGAGGTTTACCGGATGGTGGCCCGCTATCTGGGGCGCGGACTTGCGCTGATTATCGACGTACTGAACCCCGAGGTAATCATTCTGGGCAGTATTTTCGGCCGGTCTCGTGATCTGATCGAGCCTTATATGCTGGAGGTGGTACACCGGGAGGCGATCGGCTTTTCCGCTGCGAAGTGCCGGATTGTGCCGGCCGGACTGGGTGAACATATCGGCGATATGGCGGCTTTGGTATTGGCCGTCGAAGCCTCGAAAAAACCATAAAACTACGACCTAAAATGATTCAGTTAATTGCTATTTTGTGTCTGGCGGTCTACGGAGCGCTTATTTCTCTGCTCGTAGGACTCAAGCACGATATCGCCGAACGCCTGCGGGTGGACGATTCGAAGGCGGGTATTCTCTTTTCGGGCTTCATGTTCGCAGGAGCAGTGGGTGTCATTGTGCTTTCGGCCTCCATAGACCTTCTGGGACATGCTCTGGTCGCCCGCTTCGGGTTTGGGTTTACTGCTGCGGCTCTGTTGCTGCTGGCATTTTGCCGCCGATACGGACAATATCTATCGGTTTACGTCTTGCTGAGTGTGGGGGCCATGTGTATCATCTCGGTTGGCAATACGTTGTTGCCGCTGGTGTTGTTCGGTGGTGGCAACGCCGCTGCTGCGACCAACCTCGGGAACGGATTTTACGGGGTAGGGGCTTTCTTTGTTTCGTTTTTCCTTACCGGCTCGTTACAGCATTTCGGTTACAGGGCGACCGTGCTTTTTTTTGCGGGGCTGCTGCTGGGGGCTGCTGTATTGGCGAGTCTGGCCGAATATCCCGTCATCGATTCGCATTTCAACTTCGGGGATCTTCCGGCAGTCCTCACCAGTTCGTTTTTTCTCATAGCCTTGGTTACCAACTTTTTCGGGGCTGGCGTCGAAAACGGAGTAAGTGCCTGGGCCAATACCTATATGTCCCGGCTGGGCGCTGCGGATAAACTGGCAAACCGGGTATTATCCCTTTTCTTCATAGCCGTTATGGTCTCGCGTCTGGTGACCGCGACATTCGTCACTCCGGCTAATACCCCGATGGTGTTGTTGATACTGGCTCTTATCGCCATCGTGACATTGGTGGTTATGACCCTTTTGAAGAATCGTATTGTGGCTGCAGTAGGGGTTGTCGTGCTCGGACTTGCAATGGGTTCGGTTTGCCCCAATATTTTCGGCTATATGTTTTCCCGGGTCGATCCCGCATTTCATGGAACGGCCTTCGGGATAACCTTTGCGACCGGATTGTTGGGGGCGAGCGTCTTGCCTTACCTGATCGGCGCCGTGTCGAAGCGAACCTCCTTGCGCCGCGGTTATCTGGTGAACCTCGCGGGTGCCGTCCTGTTCGGATTGTGTGCCGTTATTATGTTGATGATGTAATCATGCTTTAAACCTGAAACGAAAATGATAAAAAGAAACTTCCGTATCACAGTTGTTTTCCTGTTTGGCCTGTGCCTTGGGGGCTGCAACGCTCCGCAAAAATATTCTTCGGCCGATTCCGAAGGCTGGGTCACTCTCTCCTCCCTGATGGATGAAATGGGCGATCCCCAGGCCGATGCGTGTTTCCCGGAGCCTTATTATGAGGCTCGTCAACTGACGAGTTACGATCGCCGGTCACTGCTTCCGGGAACCCCGTGGTGGCATGCCAATGACGACTGGGCCGGATTCGAACGCTATGAAGCCAACGACGGCCGGGTTGAACGCGTGCTTTTCGACGAGCAGGGCCCCGGAGCCATTACACGTATCATTACGACCGGTGGAGCCGGTACGGCTAACCTGCGGTTCTATTTCGACGGGGAGCAGCATCCCAGTATTGTAATCCCAAGTTTCGACATTTCCAAATTCCCCGTGGAAATTCCCTCGGGAATGATCTATATGCACGAGCATTATCCCCGCTTCCAGGGAGCATCCTTCTATTACCCGATCCCCTATGCCAGGCGGTGTAAAATCACGGTCGACGATCTGAACCGCGGCTACGTCTACCATGTCAATTACCGGACTTATGCTCCGGGGACGAAAGTGCGGACATTTACGGTGGAAGAGGCTCGCAAACTCCGGGCGAAAGCAGCCGAAGCCGGCCGGAGGCTGGAGAATCCGGTCAGCTGCGCGGAAAACGGCATCCAGACCGAGGGAACGTTACCTGCGGGTGGAAAATTGGGATTAGACCTTCCCGCAGGCGAAAATGCCGTGCGTACGCTCATGGTCGATATCGGCGGATTTACCCCCGGGACTTACGGGCAGCTTATGCGCGGTATCATCGTGCGGATGGATTTCGACGGCACGCAGACCGTCCGGGTTCCGTTGTCCGATCTCTCCGGCGCCGGAATGGGGGCTCCGCGGGTCGATAATTATTATATGGCTGCCGATGGCCAGGGGCGGGTAATCCTCCGTTTCGTGATGCCTTATCGCAGCTCTGCACGCGTCGAACTCGAGAATATCACCTCCTATGATGCAAAAGCGACGCTGTCCGCCAATGTATCCCCGTGGAAGTGGTACGACAATACGCTCTATTTCCATGCTTCGTGGCGGCAGGAAAACGGCCTGGAAACCAACAAAGGGCTCGACTACGACATGGCCTCGTTGTCCGGGCGGGGGGTATTCAAAGGCGATGTGCTTTCGCTTTATAACTGGTGCCCGCGCTGGTACGGCGAAGGCGATGAACATATCTGGGTCGATGGCGAATCGTTCCCCTCGCATTTCGGATGCGGGACGGAGGATTATTACAATACCACCTATGCCCCGATCCATGTTTACCATTTTCCGTTCGGCGGGGCACCCCGTGAGGATGACGAGGCTTCGCGCGGCTATAACACTTTCGTCCGTGTCCGCGGGCTGGATGCAATACCGTTCAATAAGAGTCTGAAATTCGAGTTCGAACTCATCAGCTGGGACGGAGGCAAAGTCGATTACTCGTCAACGGTATTCTGGTATGGGGATCTGACTTCTGCGGCACTCACGGCTTCGGCGGATGAAGCTGCGCTTTATTCGCTTCCGGAACCGATTTACACAAATAATAAATAACGATGGCAATGAAAAAATTATTGGCACTTATTCCGTTGGCTTCACTGCATCTGGCCGTAGCGCAGGTACGCGACTACGACCCCTCGGTGCAGCCTGTCGACCGTATTCAATATTTCAAACCCGCGGAATCCCACCTTTTTGTCGGCGATTGCATGCCTTTCGATTATCGCGGTACATTTTATCTTTATTGGCTTATCGATGAAGGCCATCATGCCGGACTTGGCGGTTTGGGCGGACATCAGTGGGCGCTGAGTACATCGGAAGATATGGTGCATTGGAAACATTATCCCGTGGCCTTGGGGATTGACAACGACTGGGAAAAGTCGATTTGCACGGGATCTGTCATAGACGTTGACAGCGCGGTTTATGCATTCTATTCTACGCGTGTGAAAGATGATGCGGGTGTGCACGAGCAATTGAGCTTCGCAGTCAGCCATGACGGGGGATTCAACTTTGAAAAGCAAACTCCCAATCCGTTTTTCATTACGCCGGAACGGTATGAATCCCGGAATTTCCGTGATCCCAAGGTATTTCGCGGGGAAGACGGAGCCTATCACCTTTTCATTTCGAGTTATGAAAAGAATATTCCGTTGTCCGGGTTCGGAGGATGTTTGGTGCATCTCGTTTCGGAAGACCTGAAAACATGGCGTGAGGTGGATCCTGTACTTACCGGACAGGTCGGAGTGCCCGAATGCAGCGATTATTTCCTTTGGAAGGGGTGGTATTATCTCCTGTATAGCGTCGGGGGCGATACCTATTATGTTCGTTCGAAAAAACCGTTCGGCCCGTGGGAATACCCATCTTCCCAGGCTTTCGTAGAGGGATGGGCCAATGTATACAAAACGGCACCGTTGAAGGACGGGCGCCGGGTCGCCGCAGCTTTCATACCCTGGCGCGGGGACGGTCGGGATCACGGGGGGCGGAATTTCGGTGGCAACCTGTTGCTCCGCGAAGTTTTCCAAGGGCGCGACGGGATGCTCTATACGCGGTTCCTCGAAGAGGCGCTTCCGTCTGCCGAGCCAGTGCCCGTTTCCCTGTTCCGCTCTTTCGGGGATCGTACTCCTATCCTGAAAGACGATGCATTCGAACTGGCTGCGCCGGATGGAACACAAAGTGCTTTCCTTACGGATCTTCCCGCTAACTACCGGTTGACGATGACTGTGGATCCCCGGTCATCGTACGATGAAGCCGGACTTTTTATCCGGGCCAAAGACAATGCGGATCGGGGTTATAAACTGGAACTGAATGCATTGAAACGTATGGTACTGTTGCATAATCTGCGGATCGAAGGCGTGCCGGGATTAGATAAGAAGCTTACGCTCGATATCGTCGTCCGCGAAGAGATGATCGACGTCTGCATCGGCGGCCGCCGGTGCGTGGTCAACCGATTGCCCGAATCCGAGGGGCGGGACGTGTTCTTTTTCGTGAAAAACGGGACGGTCGAATTCCGGGACTTGCATTTGAAGAAACTGAACTGAGAAATAAGATAGAACAAAACCGGGAGAATTTACCTCTCTTTAGAAAATATGAAAGCGACCTCTTTTCGGGTCGCTTTCATTATCCGGGAAATAAGTTGTCACAGGTCTTAAATTATATTTTCTTTGTCGCGAATAGCCGGACGCCGCATAATCACCCAGATTGCAGCATTTCCGTTTCTCGATCCGTGTTTTCGGACGCTGCAAATTTCTTTTTCGCTTGCCATCCGCTCCCGTCACCCCAGCCGCCGGCTTGCCGCGATGATCTCGGCCATCGTGAAATCCTCGGGGTTGTCGATGTCCAACCCTTCGATGCGGTCGACGACGGCCATGTAGGGCTTCTCCCCGATGCGGCGCCCGCGGCCGCACCAGAGCGTGCGCGGGAAAATGAAAAATGCGCTGGTTTCTATATAGACCGGCTCTATGGTCTGCGTGCGGGGGATGTCGTCCAGCGCATAGTTGAGCGGCCGGCCTTCGAACCAGGCGAAGGTCTGTATCTTCTCGGCGCTGAACGCCGAATCGTACTCCCCCGACCGCACGTGCCGCAGGGCGTCCGCCACGGTCTGCGCGCGGATGAACGGCGAGGTGGCGTGCGCCAGCACGTAGAGGTCGGCCTCGACGTCGGCCGTGAAACTGTCGTAGATCTCCCGCCCGAGCGTGGTGTCGCGGTCGAGGCCGGGGCTGCGGCGCAGGAAACGCACGCCTTGGGGCAGGTATTCGCAGATGCGTTCGTCGCTGCAATAGGCGTACACCTCGTCGATCTCCCCGATGCCGGCGAGCGTCCGCAGGATATGGCACATCAGCGGCTCGCCGCCCAGCAGGCGGAGGTTTTTGCCCGCTACCCGCTGGCTGTTGAGGCGTAAGGGGACGAATGCTACTGTTTTCATCGCTATCTCTCTTTTTTGTCGGTCTGTGTCAATGCCCTTCCCCCTCTTGTCGGTCGCTGCTGCCGGAGTCCCGCGAAGGACACCGGCCCGCGGACTGTGGCCGGGAGCTTTGCATGTAAATTATTGCACCAGCAGGTTGCAACCCCTGATGTCGCTGTGGTCGATGCGTCCTTCTACCTCGAACGCTCCGTCGGCAGCCACGCGCCCTACGTCCTGGGTCTGGATGAAGGCGCACGACCACCACGAAGCCAGGTCGGCGATGTCCAGACCGCCGCGGGAGCCTGCCGGCAGGCGGTCGAACGGATCGTTCACGTCGCGTGCCGCGACCCGCATCCAGGCCGGGCAGCGGAAGATGTTCCCGCCCTGCGAGTAGGCCTGCGACGTGAGTTCCGCCATGCCGTATTCGGAGTGTATCCTGTCTACTCCGAATGCGTCGCACAGGATTTTGTGGAATTCCGCTTTGGGGATCTCCTCGCGGTATCCCTTCATGCCGCCCGTCTCCATGACGACCGTGTCGTCCAGCTTCGGGGCGTAACGCTCCGCCAAATCCCAGAGCGCATAGCTTACGCCCAGCAGGATCTTGGGCTTGGGGTCGCGGCGCATCGCCTTCAGCAGGGCTTCGTAGTCGTCGAGGTAAAAGCCGCCCGAGCCGCAGTCGGCGATCAGCCGGTCGGCCATGTAGACCAGCGACGAGCCTTTGCGCCGCAGGTAGTTAGGCAGCAGTGCATAGAGGCTCCACCGTGCCGGTTCGCCGTAGAATGTCCGGAACGAAGCGCGGAATGCCTGTTCGTAGAGCGCCAGCGAGCGCATCGGGTGGCGCGACGAAGTCATGCCGGTGGTGGCCGACGAGGTGAAGACCGCTTCGGGCTCCGTGCCGCCGCAATACACTTCGTGGGTCTTGAACAGCCCGATCGGCAGGTAGGGGATCGCATCCGCCGTCCGCACCTCCCCGGGCTGTACGCCGATCAGGGACAGATACTCGCGGTAGGGCGCGCATTCCGCAGCCTGGCGCCGGAATACCTCCAGCGCCGCCGCTTCGAAAGCCGCTTCATCCGTGATGCGGAATATGTCGTCGGGAGTTATCATCCCTGCAAAGGTACGCAAAATCGGCGTTCCGGTCAAAATAATTTTCGGCACTGCCGTCCCCGTCGTCCTCCTGTCCCCTATCATCCCTCCGAGCCTTCCCTGGCAGCCGCTTCTTCACCCGCTTCCCCATGCTGTCCAGCCCTGCGATGAAACAAAAAATCCATAACCGGAGCCTTTCCCGGGCTCCGATTACGGATCGTTATGAATTCTGCGCGGCGGTGTCCGGCCGCCGCCAAGACCTTACTTCTTGCTTTTCGGCGCAAGCATCATGTTCATCTTCTTGCCGTCGAGCTTGGGCATCATCTCCACTTTGGCCACCTCCTCGAGGTCGGTTGCGAAGCGCAGCAGCAGGATTTCACCCTGCTCCTTGAAGACGATCGAACGCCCGCGGAAGAAGACGTACGCCTTGACCTTCGAACCCTCCTTGAGGAAGTTCATGGCGTGCTTGAGCTTGAAGTTGTAGTCATGGTCGTCGGTCTGCGGGCCGAAGCGGATCTCCTTGACCACGACCTTCACCTGGTTGGCTTTAAGCTCCTTGGCCTTTTTCTTCTGCTGGTAGAGGAATTTCTGGTAGTCGGCGATACGGCATACGGGAGGTTCGGCCTTGGGCGAGATTTCGATCAGGTCGAGTTCCTGCTCCTGGGCGAGCCTCAGTGCTTCGCGGATCGGCAGTACGACAGGCTGTTCGATGTTGTCGCCCACGACGCGCACCTCGGGAGCCGTGATCTGCTCGTTGATGCGGTGGGGGTTCTCCTTTTCGGGCAGACGGCGCCCGTACCGATTGTTGTTTGCCGGTTTCGGCCGGTTATTCCCGGGGTTGAACGGCCTCGGCGGGAATGGTTTCGGTGCTGCGATAGTCGTAAAAATTTTATTGGTTAATTACTTCTTTTCCATTTTGTTGGCTTCGATCTCCTGCGATACCAGACTGGTGATCAGGTCGCGGAACGCTTCCATCGTCATCTGCCCCTTGTCGCCTTCGCCCTGTGCCCGGACGGATACGAGGCCCTCGGCCTCCTCCTTCTCGCCGACGATCAGCAGGTAGGGGATACGCTTCAGCTCGTTGTCGCGGATCTTGCGGCCGATCTTCTCGTTGCGGTCGTCGACTTCGGTGCGGACGTCGTTGCGGTTCAGGTAGTCCGCGACTTTCTGGGCGTAGTCGTTGAACTTCTCCGAGATGGGGAGTACCACGACCTGCTGGGGCGAGAGCCACAGCGGGAATTTGCCGCCCGTGTGCTCGAGTAGCACGGCCACGAAACGCTCCATCGAACCGAACGGCGCACGGTGGATCATGATCGGGCGGTGCAGTTTGTCGTCGGCGCCCTTGTACGTCAGGTCGAAACGCTCCGGCAGGTTGTAGTCCACCTGGATGGTGCCCAGCTGCCATTTGCGGCCGATGGCATCCTTGACCATGAAGTCCAGCTTCGGGCCGTAGAATGCGGCTTCGCCCAGCTCCACGACGGTCGTGAGCCCTTTCTCCTTGGCCGCCTGCATGATGGCGCTCTCGGCCTTTTCCCAGTTCTCGTCCGAACCGATGTATTTCTCCTTGTTGTCGGGGTCGCGGAGCGAAATCTGTGCCGTATAGTTGTCGAACTTCAGCGTCTTGAAGATGTAGAGCACGATGTCGATCACGCGCTCGAACTCTTCGAGCAGCTGGTCGGGACGTACGAACAGGTGCGCGTCGTCCTGCGTGAACCCGCGCACGCGCGTCAGCCCGTGCAGCTCGCCCGACTGCTCGTAGCGGTAGACGGTTCCGAACTCTGCGAGGCGGACGGGCAGCTCCTTGTACGAGCGGGGCTTCGAGCGGTAGATCTCGCAGTGGTGCGGGCAGTTCATCGGCTTGAGCAGGTACTCCTCGCCTTCGATCGGGGTGTGAATCGGCTGGAACGAGTCCTTGCCGTACTTGGCGTAGTGGCCCGAGGTCACGTATAATTCCTTGTTGCCGATATGCGGGGTGATTACCTGCTGGTAGCCGTACTCCTTCTGCACGCCCCGCAGGAACTGCTCCAGACGGTCGCGCAGTGCGGCGCCCTTGGGCAGCCACAGGGGCAGGCCCTGTCCCACGCGCTGCGAGAAACAGAACAGTTCGAGGTCTTTGCCCAGCTTGCGGTGGTCGCGCTTCTTGGCCTCCTCCATCATCACGAGGTATTCGTCGAGCATCGACTTCTTGGGGAACGAGATGCCGTAGACGCGGGTCAGCATCTTGTTCTTCTCGTTGCCGCGCCAGTATGCCCCGGCTACCGAAGTCAGCTTCAGGGCCTTGATGTAGCCCGTGTTGGGGATGTGCGGCCCCCGGCAGAGGTCGGTGAACGCACCGTTGGTATAGAATGAGATGGTGCCGTCCTGCAAGTCCGTAATCAGTTCTACCTTGTACTGGTCGCCCTTCTCGGTGAAGGTCTTGAGTGCTTCGGCCTTGGGGACTTCGCGGCGGATGAGCTGCTCCTTGTTGCGGGAAAGCTCCTGCATCTTCTGCTCGATTTTGGGCAGGTCGGCCTCGGTGATCGGCGTCGGCGAATCGACGTCGTAGTAGAAGCCGTTTTCGATGGCCGGGCCGATACCGAACTTGATGCCCGGATAGAGCGCCTCGAGGGCTTCGGCCAGCAGGTGGGACGAGGTGTGCCAGAAGGCGTGCTTGCCCTCTTCGTCCTCCCATTTGTAGAATTTGACCGAGGCGTCCTCCTCGATCGGGCGCATCATGTCCACGGTTGCGCCGTTTACCGAGGCCGCCAGGGAGTCAGCAGCTAAACGAGGGCTGATGCTCTCTGCGATTTGGAAGGCAGTCGTCCCTTTGGCGAACTCCCTCACCGAACCGTCGGGAAAAGTGATTTTGATCATAAAAAAATTATAAAGTTAAGTTTTCGGGGCCTTCGGCGCTTCCACAATTACGAGACGGAATACACTTCCGGGTTGCCCGGTGTTTATCGTTTTTCTCTTCCGGCTGCCGCGCCGTGCGTGCTGCCGTGCTTTTGGCTGCCGTGTTCCCGGCCTGCGACCCTGCGGCCTGTGTTTCTCCAGCCTGGTCTCTTAGGCCTGTGTCTCTGCGGCCTGCGACCCTGCGTCTTTGCCCGCCGTGCCTTCGGTCGGATTTCCGGGTGCTGCGTCTTTGCCCGCAGCGTTTTCAGCCTCCTGTCCGCGGCGCCCTTCCCGGATCATCGCCGTCCCGGCGCCGATACCCAGCAGTACGGTCAGTTCCCCGGATGCCAGCTTCCAGAACTCCGTGTCGCCGAAAAAGTAATCGCAGAGCCATGCTCCTCCGAGCAATACCCATATGGCCACGAACCCGGCCCCGATGCGGATCTTTTTTTGCGGCGTCATACTAATCCTCCCGTTCGGTCTGCGGCAGGTCTTTGACCGAGATGTCGCGTCCGCCTTTCTCGCGCTCGGCGCGCTGCAACGGGTTGCGGCTCCATTCCGTCCAGGCGCGGCGGTGCTCCACGATGTCGATGGCGGCGTAGATCGCCGACCTCATCGACTGCGCATCGGCCTTGTCCTGCCCCGCGATGTCGTAGGCCGTGCCGTGGTCGGGCGACGTGCGTACCTTGGCGAGCCCCGCCGTGAAGTTCACGCCGTCGGGCGAGAGCGTCTTGAACGGCGCCAGCCCCTGGTCGTGGTACATGGCCAGAATGCCGTCGTACTTGGCGTATCCGCCCCCGGCGAACAGCCCGTCGGCCGCAAAGGGGCCGAATGCCAGCACGCCCTGCCTGAATGCCTCGACGATGGCCGGGCGGATGATCTCCTGTTCCTCGTGCCCGAGCAGCCCGCCGTCCCCGGCGTGGGGGTTGAGCGCCATCACGGCGATGCGCGGCTCGACGATGCCGAAATCCTCGATGAGCGAGCGGCGCAGCGTGTGCAGGTCGTGCACGATCTTCTCCTTGGAAATGCTGCGGCTGATCTCCGACACGGGGATATGCTTGGTGACCAGCCCCACGCGCAGCACGTCGCTGCACAGGATCATCATCGGCTCCCCGCCCAGCTCCGCCCCGAAGAATTCGGTGTGGCCCGTGTAGCTGAAATCCTCGCCCTGTACGCTCTCCTTGTTGAAGGGAGCCGTGACGATGGCGTCGAGCGTCCCTTCCTTCAAATCCTGCGTCGCCGTGCGCAGCGCTTCGACCGCAGCGCGTCCGGCCTGGGGCGAAGCCTTGCCCGGCTCCGGCTGCCCGGCCTCCCCGCATACGACCAGGTTGGCCTTGCCGCGGCGGGCGTCGCGTGCCGCGGGCACGGTGTTGAACGCCACCGGTTCGGTGTCGCCCAGCGTATTTCGGTAATAGGCCGCCGCCGCTGGCGAACCGTAGACGACGGGCGTGAAGAGCTCCGTCATGCGCGGGTCGGAAAGGGCCTTGAGGATCACCTCCCAGCCGATGCCGTTCGGGTCTCCCTGCGTGATGCCTATTTTGAGTTTGTATTCAGACATAGATACATATATTTCAACTTACAAAGATACATATTATTCAGAATTGGCAATGCGCCGGATCGAATTTAAATGAAATTTTGCATTCCTGCGGCCCGGAATGTTTTGCGGATGGGCTTATTTTTCCTACCTTTGTCTTATGCAGCCTGTTAGGGTTGCCGACATATTCGGATAAAGGCGCATCGGCTTTTTTCTTACCATCGGAAATTGGACACTTTCGTGTAGCGTAAGGAACGAAGGTTGATGCTCTCGCTGTTTTTCGGCGTGGGCATTGGCCGCATTCTACGTTACAGGTCGTCCAATACCTCGATGGTGGATTCGGTATCTTTGCCCGCGCTTTTTTCCGGAGCAACAGCTCTGAAAGATGGAACCTTGCGCAAAAAAAATTACGCGGAAAAACAACCCGGCCCTGGTCGCCGCGGTTTTCCGGCTGATGTTCGAGACCCTTTGGATTCCGCCCTACGACCGCCGCAAATGCAATGCCCTGGTCGTCGATTTCGAACTCTGCGCCCGCTCGGCGGTGACACGGCTGGCTGCTACCGACCTTGCGGCCGCCTCGGGGGTCGAGCTGGACGAAATGCGCTATGCCGTGGAGTGCCTCCTGCGGAGCATCGAACGGCTCGATGCGGCGCGCCTCCTGCCGCCCGAGCGGTGTGCCGAAGCTCTGGAAGCCGTACGCAGCATGGTTGCCGGCCTGCGCGAACGGTGTGCCGACCCGGTGTGAGTGCGGCGACCTCCTGCCCGTTGCTTCCGGTGCCATGCTCCGGTAAGCGGATGTAATCGACTTTATTCGACGGATAACAACTGAAATACGATGATGAAACCGGGCTGGCACGCCTTCCCGCCGCCTGTTTGCGGCTTCTCCCTGCCTATTTTTTACTCCTTCGCGCCTGTCCCGGGCCCCCGGTGCCTGCCTGCCGCCGGAATTCGGCGCAGACGATCCCCGTCGCCATCGCCACATTGAGCGATTCCGAACCCCGCCGGTCGGCCGGGTAAGGCGGGATGAACAATTTGCGGGTGACGGTCGCGGCCGCGGCGTCCGAAATGCCGCGCCCCTCGTTGCCCATGACGACGATCCCCGCCTCCGGGAGCGATGCCCCGTAGATGTTCTCCCCCTCCAGGAAAGTCCCGCATACCGGCAGCCCGGCGTCCGCGGCTCGGCGCAGGAATCCTCCCAGGTCGGTGTAGTGCACCCTGACGCGGAGTATGGCGCCCATCGTGGCCTGCACGACCTTGGGGTTGAAACAGTCGGCCGAGGCCTCCGAGCAGACAATGTCCGTGATGCCGAACCAGTCGGCCAGCCGGACGATCGTGCCCAGGTTGCCCGGGTTCTGCACGTCGTCGAGCGCCAGCGTCAGCCGCCCCGCGAGAGCCCGCATATCCAGTCCGTAATGCGGTATTTCGACCAGCGCCAGCGAGTTGGAGGCTGTTTTCAGCAGCGAGAGCCGCTCCATCTCCTTCGTGCCGACGACCTCGACTTCCGGCCCGGCGAACAGGCCCTCCAGGGCGAATATCTTGCGTACCCCGAGGTGCGACGCGCGCAGCTCGCCGATGAGTTTCTCCCCTTCGGCGACGAACAGTCCGTGCTCCGTGCGCCCGCGTTTGCCGGCCAGCGCGCGGACGAGTTGTATGTCGGCTTTTGTCATCGTTGTTTTTCTAAGGTGAACGTCATCCCTTCGGTGGCGGGGTAGGTTTCGGGGAAGATCGCACGGGCCTCTTCGACCAGCATGTTTTCATCCTTGTAGCGCGACGAGTAATGCCCGATCACCAGCCGCTTCGCCCCGGCTTTCAGGGCTGCCTTGGCCGCGTCGGTCGTCGTCGAGTGCCCGCGCTCCCGCGCCGCCTTCTGCTCCGCTGCGGCGTAGGTCGCCTCGTGGTACATCAGGTCGGCGCCTGCGGCCAGCGCTGCGGCCTTGGCCGAAAAGTTGGTGTCCGACAGGTAAGCGTACGACCGGGGGGTGTAGGGACGGTAGGTCAGTTCCCCGTTGGGAACCACCTCCCCCGTGGAGAGCGTGACGTCCTCGCCCCGCTTTGCAGCGGTGATCTGTGCGACAGAAAGCCCGTATTTCGTAATCTTGAACTTGTCGACGTTCAGTGCCGGCTCCTTTTCGCGGAAAAGGAACCCCGCCGTCGGCACGCGGTGGCGCAGCGGGATGCTCCACACCTCCAGCGTACGGTTTTCCATCAGCAGCGCATGCTTGGTCGTGTCGACCTCCGTCCATACGACCGGGTAGGGCAGTTCGCTGTCGAAATATTTGAGGTGGCAGGCCAGAATCTCGCCCATCGGTGCCGGGGCGAATACTCGCAGCGGGGTCTTGCGGCCGTAGAGCGCCAGCGTCGAGATCAGCGGGAACAGCCCGAATACATGGTCGCCGTGCAGGTGCGAGATGAACACGGCACGCAGCCTGAGCGGGTTGATGCCGTAACGGATCAGCTGTTGCTGTACCCCTTCGCCCGCATCGACCAGGTAGTACTGCTCGTGCACGTTGACCACCTGCGCCGACGGATGCCGGCTCAGGGTGGGCTTCGCGGAGGAAGACCCCAGTATGGTGACGCTGAAACTCATGCGTTTTTAGTTGGCCCGGCTTAACAGGAAACGCTCGCAGTCGATGGCCGCGATGCAGCCCGAAGCGGCCGCTGTGACGGCCTGCCGGTAGTGCGGGTCGCGGACGTCGCCTGCGGCGAAGACGCCTTCGATGTTGGTTATCGACGTGCCCGGTTCGACCTTGATGTAGCCTTCGGCGTCGAGCTGCAACTGGTCGCGGAACAACTCCGTGTTGGGATGGTGCCCGATGGCCAGGAAGAAGCCCGAGATGTCGATCTTCACCTCCTTGCCGTCGTTGCAGCGAAGCAGTGCGCCCGTCACGCCCGACTCGTCGCCCAGTACCTCGGCGGTGTTGTGGTTGAATATCACCTCGATGTTGGGGGTGCTGAACACCCGCTGCTGCATCGCCTTCGAGGCGCGCAGGTGGGGTTTGCGCACGATCATATAGACCTTGCGGCAGATCGAGGCGAGGTAGGTGGCCTCCTCGCAGGCGGTGTCGCCGCCGCCGACCACGGCCACGTCCTTTTTACGGTAGAAGAAGCCGTCGCAGGTGGCGCAGGCACTCACGCCCATGCCGCGGAATTTCGTCTCCGAGGGAAGCCCCAGGTATCTGGCCGAGGCGCCCGTGGCAATGATCAGGGTTTCGGCCCTGATCTCCTTCTCGCCGTCGATCACCACGTGGAACGGCCGCGACGCGAGGTCTACGCGGGTGGCTGTCCCCGTGCGGATCTCGGCGCCGAAACGCTCGGCCTGGCGCCGCATGTCGGCCATCATCTGCTGGCCGCTGACCCCGTCGGGGTAGCCCGGGAAATTCTCCACGTCGGTCGTTGTCGTGAGCTGCCCGCCCGGTTCGATGCCCTCGTAGAGCACGGGCTGGAGGTTTGCACGCGACGTATAGATGGCGGCCGTGTATCCTGCGGGGCCGCTGCCGATAATCAGGCATTTGATCGTTTCTTCCATGACTTGTAATTTTTTGTATTTGTTATCGTGATTATATGCTCCGAAGTCCCGCCGGTCGCCTTTTCCGGTTGTGCCGGGCAGCGCCCCTCCGGGCCGGGTTTGCCAATGCAGCCGGAAGGCGCCGATAACGGCGAAATATCTAATATTGCCGTTGTCACCTGCAAATTTCAGGCCCGCAGGGCTCCGGGACTTCCGTCCGGAACTCCGTGAGGCGGCGTCCCAGGTAGTCGAACAGCGCCCAGTGCCCGTTGTTGCGCACATGCACCACGCTGGCGGCGGGGTCGTAGTCGACGATTTCGTATTCGGGAGGTATGACGTAACAGCCCCGGCGGTCGATCAGCCCCATCCCCGTCTGCGTCTGTACCTCGGCGCGGCCTTCGCGGAAATCGCCCGCCCAGACGAACTGCGCCGGGATCACCGGGTTGTTGTCCGTATCCACGAACCCGAATCCGTTGTCGTCCTCCACGCACACCAGCCCTTCGAATACGTGGCTCGTCCAGCGGTGCCCGGTCAGGCTGCGCAGCGGGTTGTAGTGTGCTGTGACGTCGTTGGCCGTCTGGCGGGGCGCGGGTGCCTCGGCGATCCTGTGCCGGAGTGCGGCGAATGCCTCCCTGTCACCCGTGCCGAGCTCCGCCGTGCCGATGCGGGCATCGTAATAGCGTATCGGGACGAACCGTCCCCGGTGCCAGCGGAGGTTCGTTTCCTTGAGGTTGTTGTGTGTGAATTCCAGCTCCCCGAGCGCCGCCTGCAATGTATCGAGCGCCGCGAGCAGCGTCGCCTTATCCTCGGCGAGCAGCGCTTCGGCGAACTCCCGCCCCGCAGGCAGGTGCTGCAATACCAGGTCTGTGTGCCGTTCCGCGCCCGTGGCGTCGTGCCAGCGCATTTCGCCCGGCAGTATGCGGCATTCCGCCAAGTAGCCGGTGTTGAGTTTGCGCAGCGCCGAGACCGTGCGTTCGATCCGCGGCATGGCCGACGGGTTCAGGGGCATGGCGACGAGCCACCGCTCGCCCCGCCATTCTACTTCCGCCTCGGCGAAACGCGTCGTGCGCACCAGGCGCGGTATGCCGTTGGGTTCCGTAACGGGGCGGGCGTCGGCGAGCGTCGCCAGCGACAGGTCGGGCGTCAGCAGTGCCCGGGAGAAATGTTGCAGGGTCACTATCATCTCTATTCGGTTTTGACGCTGATGGAACCTATGTTGAGCATGGCGACCAGCTGGGCCGCCGAGGCGTTGTAGCTCATGCCGCGGAAGGGCGGGATCGCACCCGGGCCCTTGGCTTCGCGGATGGCCTCGTTGAAGACCGCGGGCATTTCGCTCGAACAGTCGTAGAGCAGCGAGGCATATCGGTTCGTATACCGGGCTTCGTGCGCCTCGGGGAAGAATACCGGACGTTCGGTATCCCCGGCAGCGATATGGATATTGATCAACAGGACATTGCCGTCGACGGTGCCCAGCGCCTTGATCTGGTCGCAGACCGTGCGCAGCTCCTCGTTGTCGCAGTCCGTGGCCTCGCCGTCGGTGATGTTGAAGACCACGGGAGGGAAACTTTCGGCGTTGGCCGTGCGGGAAGTCCAGCCGGCGGCTATGTCCCTCACGCGGCGCAGTGCCTCGCACATCGGCGTCTGCCCGGCCGACAGGGGCTTGATCCACGCCGGTGCGGGAATCTCCCGCAGGGCGATGCTGCCGTCGGGAAGCCGGTGTTCGATCACCTCCGTGTGCACCGGCATCTCCTGTGCCGCGAGGGCGCTGACAGGCACCAGATCCTCGCCTCCGGGCAGCAGCGAGCGTACCTCGTCGTCGCCCGAATAGCCGACCACGGCGATGTCGTAATAGTCGCGTACGCCGTCGCTGCGGCGTGCCCGTTCGACGAGTTCGAACAGCAGGTCGTTGGTGATGGTTGCAACCGCTTCGGCCTTGGTCATGCAGCGTCCCCGGAAGAGGATGCTTTCGGCCATCGATCCCGAGCCGTCTATGGCCAGGATGAATGCCGTGCGGTGGTTGCGTGTGATGCTCTGTGTATACATGTTGCGTCTATTTAAGTCCCCGGACGGAGTAGTAGTCGTCGCGTACTTCCCCTTCGTCGTCGCTGTCGAGGCCGTAGCTGACCGCCATGTCGAGCGAGCAGTCGCGGTCGCGGTCGGCGTCGGTCGTACGGCGCATCGTCGCGCGGGCGTTGCGCCCCGCCGCGATGGCCTCTTCTATCTCCGCCACGGTCGGGATGTGTCCCAGCAGCGATGCGTAGACCCCTTCGGCCCAGCTGTGGGCGTAGTCGTCGTAGTGGACGGAAAAGACCCTGAAACGGTTGTCCACCTCTTCGGGCGAGGTCAGTTCGCCGTGGTCTATGGCATCGAGGATGGCCTCGACTTCGCGTTTGGTGATATACTGCCCGGCGATGTCGAGCCAGCGGCCGCTGCCGTCGTAGCGTTCCGCCGATTCTCCCCGGTCGAGCATCGCGCCCAGCGCCGCCACGATGAAACGGTTGTAGAGTCCGATGCCCCGTTTGAGGGCCGCCGCGCGGATGATCGCCTTCTGGTGGACGTACGTCGGGGCGTCGGGGTCTTCCTCTGCGATCGCGTGGAGCGTATCCACGGCCCTGAGCATTCCCGAGGTGATATAAGGGTTGTATTCTTCGAAGTTGATGACGTCGCGCCGTATGGTGCGGCGGTCGCGTGCAGGCCATTTCTCGATGTCGCGCACGGCGCCGTAGCTGGTGAGGTTCGCCCCGGGCATGAGCACCGAACGCCCCTCCTTTTCGACCAGGTAGGAGTAGGGGAAGGCCGACGTGTCGTGGTGGAACGAGTGGTGCCCCATGATCATCGTGAAAGCCCCTTCCAGCGCGGGGGACATGATGTAGGCGCCGCTGGCGAACTTGCAGCCCCTGAGGTGCACCGCCTGGTGCACGGCGCCGCTCTTGAACAGGTGGTTGCTCTGGTTCGAGCCGCTGCCCGCGTTGAAAAACGAGAACATGCCCGCGATGAGCAGCGACGACTTGTGGTGTGAGACGGTGTAGGGCCCCGCGAAGATCGAGGCGGCCTCGCCGTTTTCGCAGTGCGAATTGGCGAAGAACAGCGATTCGGCCGCCGTGAAGGCCTTGTCCAGCCGGCAGCTTTCGCCCACGAAACAGCGTTCGACGATCGAGCCGTTGTCGATCCGGGCGTTTTCCGCGGCGATGAAGTCGTAGGCCTTGACATCCACGCCGATGTGCGCGCCGTCGCAGACCGTGCCGTTTTCCAGTATCGAACAGCCGTCTACGGTGACGTTGTCGCCGATGCGGACTTCGCGGATGAACCTGGCGCCGACGATGCGGCTGTCCTTGCCGACGCTCCCCGTCTGCGAGGCGCGGGTTTCGGCATAGTCGTCGACCATCTTTTCCAGGGCCGCCATGGTCTGCGGGCGGTGCCGGTAGACGGCCATCAGATAGGCTGCCTGTGCCGAAAGGCGGTCGTAAATCTTCACCGTGCGCCCGCCGCATTCGTTCATCGTCGCCACGCCCACGCCGTTCCCGAACGTGCTCCTGCGGCGGCATTCGAGTGCCGTGACCCCTTCGACGAGCGCCCCTTCGCCGAGGTGGTAGTTGCACACCCGCGAACGGATGATGCGTGCTCCGGAGCCGATCACGACCTTGCCTTCCAGGTGGCTTTGCAGCAACTGGAAGGGGGTGAAATCGTCGGTGACCGACACTTGCGACCACGCTTCGGCCGAGGAGCCGAGCGACTCGACCGCGGCGATTTCCGCCGGTGTCAAATTTCTGAATTGGGGCATTACAATCGTATTAAGCAGATGCAAATATAACGAATTGTCCGCAAAAAACATAGATCCCGCTGTTTTTCGCATGCCGGGCGATGCGCGCCCTTCCCCGAAGCCTCCCGATGAAAAATCCGGCTGCCTGGGAAAGCAGCCGGATTTTTTTTGATTTTTTATGGGTCAGAGGTCGAAATGCCGCAGGCCGACGCCGTTGTCCGGTATCCGCGTGCGGGGTTTGCAGGGCTCTTCGCGGGATGCCGTCGCGGACTGTTTCTTCGTCATGGGACTGCCGGTTCCGGGCATTTTCGCCCCAATGCCTTCACCGGCATTTTTTGCGGGTGCCGATCTGGTCAGGTCGTTGACTTTCAGTGCCCCGGTGTAGCTGATGTTGATGTCCGTCAGCGGGCATGAACCCTTGAACGAGATCGTATATTCGTCCCCGTTGCGCGCGACGGTCATCTGCCCGCTTTCTATGGTGCATAGCTGCTTGCTGGCGAATTCCACCTTGGTGTCCTTGTTGCTGCGGATGCCCAGTCCTGTCGCGACCACATCATAAGTTCCTTCGGGCAGTCCGCCTGCGGCCGAGGGAGATGTCTCGGTCGAAACATAAAGATCGAACGTAAGCCGGTAACTGTTGCTGCTGCCCTCCAGCGGATAATCATAGAGGTTGATGAACCAGTTGCCCCCGCCGTAGAAGGAGACCTGTGCCGAGACGATCTGCCCGATGGCAGGATAGGCTGCATAGTCGGTTGCGGCGACGCTGCCCCGGAAGCTGCCTTTGACGTTGTTCCCTTCGCTGTCGGTGATGTCGGCCGCGATGATGCAGGCTGAACCTTCATAGGCGACGGTCAGTTTACCTGATTTTACGGCACTGCTGCTTTGGTCGCTTTTGTTGGTGACGTTCGATCCGTCGGGCAGGATCGAGAAGGCTCCCTGCGCCCCGTCGGCCGAGAACGTGTATTCTCCGGCCGGGATGCCGGCGGCGGCGCCCGTCACGGCGTCAGCGAGACAGTTGAGCGAGAGCGTATAAGACTTGTCGGCGGCGACGAGCGCCAGGCGCCAGTTGTCCTTGCCCGTCTGGTACCGGTCGCCGTAGTATCCGGATGTACATTCGCCGAAATCCTGTCCGTACTGGGATGCGGGTGTGCTGAACGGTTCCGAACGGAATAGTCCGGTCGTGATGTAAGAGATATATCCGAATGCCAGGGCGACGTATTCCGTATCGGGGTCGAGGTAGCTTCTCATGTCGTTCTCGTAATCGTCATACGTGGTGTAGAACCCGATATAGCTGCCTGCGAGTTCGATTCGTTTGGCCATGATCTGCTCGTCGGTAAGTCCTTCGAGCTCTTTGCTCTCGGCGATATCGTAGAAGTAACGGTCGTTTTTTACGGAAGGGATGTATTTGATCACGGCACCCGTAGGCGAAAGGTCGCTGACCTGGAATTCGAAGGTCATGTCCGATTTCCGGGGATCGGCCGTCCGGACTTCCCGGCTGGCGCATTCCGTAATAACGTAGCCTTCGGAATTGATGCCTGCTGCGATCAGCAGGAAATCTACTGCCGGGGCGAGTTTGTTCTGGCTGAATTCGCTGACGCCGCTTTCCGACATCGCCTCGATGGCATCTTCTAATGTGACTCCCAGCCCTGTGGCATAGGCGATCAGTTCCTGGTTCGTTTTGTCGACATAGGCTTCGGGAGAGAGCCCCGTAGCGTCGAACTCCTCTTTTTCGACCAGATAGGTGACGTACCGCAGTTCCGGGTCGGCCGATGAGACCGTGGCTTTTACCGAAAGGTCGGTCGGGGTGATGTCCGAAAACGTGAATTCGTTTTTGATGAGGGGCAGCGTTTCGAATTCGCTGTATTCCACTTCGGTCGTCGTCCCGGGTTCCGCAGTAGTGATGCCTGCCGCCAGGATGTAGTATTTGGTATTGTCTCCCAGCCATTGCTAGGTATAGGAGGCGTCGCCGGTGCTGCTTATAGCCGTCAGCACCTCTTCGGGCGTGAGGGTTGCCGCATAGCGGTCTATGTATTGTTGCAGGCCGCTTTTGAAACAGGCCTCGAAGTCCCCGCCGTAATTTTCCCGGAGCACCTTATCGGAAACGACGTCGAAATAGTAGGCTCCTGTCCGGTTTTTGGGCGAGACGGATACCGTGGCTCCGCGCGGGGTGATTGCAGTTGCAGTGATTGTAAACTCGGTCTGGGGCGGGTTATCTCCGCCTGAGGGATCTTTGTCGTCGCAGGCGGCCAGTGCCAGCAGGCCGCATCCTGCGATGAACTTCAGCAGAACAGGAAAATTTTTCATAAATACGCAAATGGTTTGTAAGGGTTAACTCGTGGCAAATATAGGTTTTTTCGCGTAAGGTTGTATCTGCCGCTGAAATGCCTCGAAATCACGAAATAACGGTTTCCACTGCGGATTATCGACGGATTGTTCGCCCCGGATATGGTCGCGATGCCGGATTGTAATTGAAATTCTCGTTTTTCTGCAAAAATGAAAAAAAAATATTTTTTTTATCTGGAATGGATTTTTGCCCGGTCGGGTGAACTGCGGCGGAACCTTCCGGCGGCCGTGTGTCTGCGCATGCCTGTCGGGGCCGTGTGCGATGGTATGCAAATACCTTGTCCGTAATTATATGCTGCGGCATGCTGAAACCGCCGAACCGGATTCCTGTTCGCGCCCTGCGCGGTCGATTTCCAGCCGCCTGCCGTCACGGATGACCTCCGCACGGCCGTTGCGGAAGGGCTTTACGGCTTCGCACCCCGGGCATCGAATCCGGGTATGCCCTTCGGTGTCGATATAATGCCAGGTTCTGCCCAGCCTGACGGCGGCAAGCCCTTCGGTAAAGTCGAACCCGCAGTCGTAGAGCGGAGGTATGACGATCTGCTCCGGTGTCCTGTAACCCCACAGGCCGTTCCCGACGAACAGTTCCGGGAAAGTTTCCGTGCCGTCGTTGCGTGCGCCTCCGCCCATGTCCGCAAACGACTCGCCGCCGGTCTTCCCGCCCGGGCGTTTGTCCGTGCCGCGCCCTGTATTCCGAACAAGATCCCTGCCTGTGACGCCGTCCGTGCCGCCGCTTTTGTCCCCGCATGTATTTCCGGTTGTCTCTGCGCCTTCGTTCCCGCCGGACGGCGGCCCGCCAGCCCGTGCTGCGCATGCCAGCAACTCCGGCAGCCCGAACAAACGAGGCGTGGGTGCATACAGCAACCGCGCGATGCGGTACTGCACGGCCAGCCCCTCGCCTTCGAAAAGCGCGATGGCCTCGCGGAGCGCCTCGTCGGTGCGGATCTGCTGCGGCGAGAAGAGCAGCCCGTCGGCATCGGGGTAGCGTACGTACAGGGCAGGGTCGAGCGCCAGCGCATGGAGGGCCGTCGAGATCAGCGCCGCGGGATAGTCGTCGAGCGAGGCATTGAAGTCGCGGATCGTCCGTGCGGGGTGTTGGAAGGCCGCGGTACCCAGTTCGGGGCTCGCCTCTCCGGCGAATGCCGGCAGGTACATGGCATCGAGGTCGATCAGGTGCAGCCTCCCCGAGGGATCCACGACGATATTTTCGGGCTTGAGGTCTCCGTGCGCCCAGTCGTCCGACGTAAGCCCTGCGGCCATGCGGTCGAACGCCGCGGCCAGTTGCCGCAGCCGTGCTGTGTCTTCTGCCGCGGCCGCTTCTGCGACTGCTTCGTGGAGCGTCGTTCCCTCGATCCAGTCGCCCAGCACGACGTCGACCCAAACCCCGCTCCGGGGCGAATCGTAGAGGTACAGCTCCTGGGGCAGCAGCCGCTCGCCGTAAATTTCCGCCAGGTGGCGCGGCGGGTGCATGTAGCAGCGCAGCGAGCGGATGCGTCCTTCGTGGCGGACACGGAAGACGATGGCGCTGTTGCCTACGGTGTAACACATGCGGCCCCGGCTGTCACGGCATACCTCCATGCCGCCCAGGGTTTTTGTCAATCCGTGGGTGTCGGCCAGTGTCGTGAGGTATTGTCGCAGCGTAAACACGGGTTATTGGTTGCGGATGGGGTTGCCGGGGATAGGGACGGGGATGCCGGAGGGCAGGATACGGCGGCAAAGGCGAAGCCGCGAGCCGGCTTCGCCTGAGGTTGCGTTCCGCAGGCAGCTTTTGAAATCGACGTTTTCCACCTTCCGCCCCGACAGGTCGTGGACGGTGCCGCTGCCGATCATCGTCGTAAGTTGGGTCAGGGTCATAGCCGTACAGGATCAGGGTTTAAAAAAGCGGAGCTTTCCAGTCCCGCTTCGTGTTCGTCAGTGGCAGTCGCAGTGGCCGTTTCCGTGGTCGCAACCGCCGCCGCAGTCGTCTCCGCAGTCGCCGCATGAACAGCCGCCCTGCAGGTCTTCGGGCGTTACGTCGCGTACCGACACGACTTCGACGTCGAAATTGAGCGTCTTGCCCGCCATCGGGTGGTTGAAGTCCATCTTCACGGTTTCGTCACCGACTTCCTTGACGATACCCATCATGCGGTTGCCCTGGTTGTCGCTCATCGGCACCTGCGAACCCACGAAGAGGATGTCTTCGGCCAGTTTGCCGTCGACCATGAATATATTTTTCGGCAGGTCTACGATGGCATCGGCGATCACCTCGCCGTAGCCGTCCTTGGGCTCGAGGGTGAACGAGACGGCCTCGCCGATCTCCTTGCCCAGGATTGCTTCCTCGAATTTGGGAAGCAGCATGCCTGTCCCGAAGATGAATTCGAGCGGCTGTCCCGGACGCGACTGGTCTGCGATTTGTCCGTCGACGGTGAGCTTGTAGTCCACGCCGACCATTTTGTTCTGTTCTACTTTCATGTTGTAATATTATGAGTTGATAAATAATCGTTTGCAACGCGATTCCTTCTTTCGCGGAGAATTGGACAAAGATACGCACTTCGGGACGAGTTGCCAAATAATCGTATGAAATAATTGTGCCGCAAGGCTGGAAAACGGATCTGAAAAGGGATAAATCCGCCTCTTCGGGCCCGAAACCGGGTTCCGGGAAAGGGGCCGAAAAGAGGGGAAGGCTTACCCCCCCCCTCGAATGCGGATCTGTCAGTAGCGATATTCTTCCGGTGCTGTGCTGTTCCATCCGGCCCGGAACCCCTTTTGGAAATCGGGGTCTCTGTACAAGGCCGAGATGCTTCCGCACGACGTCATAAGTGCGGCCAGCACCGCCAGCAGGACGGCGATCCGTGCCGTCTTCGAAATTTTCAGATTCATATCGGCTTCGGCTGGTTTCTATTGACAGGTCGCGCTGGAAATAGCCAGTTGGTAGGTCTTGTTGGGTTCTATACCGTTATTGTCACGGGTCATGGAAAAGCCGGCGTATGATGCTCCGGCGGGGATTGTTACTGTCGTTCGTCCTATGTCCCGGTTTCCGTCCCAGACTTCCACGATGATCGTGATGTCCTCGGACTCTGTTTTTGTCAGCTGGACTTGTCCGCCGAGGACGGCGCGCGAGTCGGAAGTGACATTTGTCCGTGTCAATGTGGCGACCGTATTGTTTTTGCTGCCGTAAACGCGGCATGCGGGATTTCCTGCCAATACCGAGAACGAACCGAACAGCAGCAGGAGGAATAAGAATTTTTTCATGGGTTTCTTTTTTTAATTTGGTTGATTTGTCCTCGTTTCCGGATCCGTACGTACATAAAAAAAGCGCGGACAAAACTGTGTTATCGGTTCATGAGGTCTTCGACTACCTAACCACCAAATAAACAAGTAAAGCCCACGCCGTGAAACGTGAGCGTTTATTGCTTTACTCTGGGTGGTTTGTGAAAGTGTCGAAGTTTCATGAACCAGATGCAAGCTAAACGCTTTTTCCGAATATGTCTAAAATGTGCGCACTCGATGCGTGCTTTTAATTCATAGGCAGACGATTAAACGATATGGAACAAAGATATAATATTTTTTTGAAAAAACGATGCCGGGTTTACATACGCCATCCCTCCGGGGCTTGTGCCGGTATGAAACAGGCAGGGCGGAGCACCTTACTCCGCCCTGTTTTGTCTCTTATTCGCAGTTGCGGCAGCAGAGGTTGCGGTCGCCGTAGCCGTTGTCGATCTTGGTCACGTAGGGGAAGAACTTCGCTTCGCGCACCCATGCGAGCGGGAATGCCGCCTCGGCGCGGGTGTAGGGATGCGTCCATTCGCCGGCGATCTCGACGGCGGTGTGCGGCGCGTTGGCGACCACGTTGTCGGCCTGCCCCGCGGCGGCTTCGCATTCGCGCTTGATGCTCACCAGCGCTTCGATGAAGCGATCCATCTCGGCCTTCGGTTCCGATTCGGTCGGTTCGACCATCAGCGTCTCGTGCACGGGGAACGAGAGCGTCGGAGCATGGAAGCCGTAGTCCATCAGGCGGTGGGCGATGTTGCCGCAGTCGATGTTGTAGTCCTTCTTGAAAGAGGTCAGGTCGAGGATCATCTCGTGTCCCACGCGGCCGGTCTCGCCCGAATAATAGGTGCGGTATTCCGGTGCCAGCGCCGAGGACATGTAGTTGGCATTGACGATCGCCATTTCGGTGGCGCGGCGCAGCCCGTTTCCACCCAGCATCTTGATATAACCGTAGGTTATGGGCAGCAGCATGGCGGAGCCCCAGGGGGCCGACGCCACGGCCGTGATGCCCTCGTCGCCGCCCGTCGGCATAACCGGATGCGAGGGGAGGAACGCCCTGAGGTGCTCGGCGACGCAGATCGGGCCCACGCCCGGGCCGCCGCCCCCGTGGGGCATGGCGAAGGTCTTGTGCAGGTTGAGGTGGCAGACGTCGGCGCCGATGTAGCCGGGATTGGTCAGCCCCACCTGTGCGTTCATGTTGGCGCCGTCCATGTAGACCTGCCCGCCTGCGTCGTGCACGGCGTCCACGATCTCGCGGATGCGGCTCTCGAACACGCCGTGCGTCGAGGGGTAGGTGACCATCAGCCCGCACAGCTCCGAACTGTATTCCCCGGCCTTGGCCTTGAGGTCTTCGACGTCGATGTTGCCCTTGTCGTCACAGGCCACCGTGACGATCTTCATGCCGGCCATGGCGGCCGACGCGGGGTTGGTGCCGTGGGCCGAGGCCGGGATCAGCACCACGTTGCGGTAGCCCTGTCCGCGGCTCTGGTGGTAGGCGCGGATCACCATCAGCCCGGCGTATTCGCCCGCAGCGCCCGAGTTGGGTTGCAGGGAGCAGGCCGCGAAGCCCGTGATCGTCGCCAGGTCGTTTTCCAACTCCGTGATTAACTGCATGTAACCTTCGGCCTGGTCGGCCGGGGCGAAGGGGTGCATCATCTGGAAGCCCGCCAGCGAGAGCGGCTGCATGAGCGCCGCGGCGTTGAGCTTCATGGTGCACGAACCTAAAGAGATCATCGAATTGGCGAGCGAGATGTCCCTCAGTTCGAGCTTCTTGATGTAGCGCATCAGGTCGCTTTCCGAACGGTAGGTGTTGAAGACCGCCTCCGAGAGGTAGGCCGTGCGGCGGCGCAGGGCGGCCGGCACGCGGCTTTCGGTGACGGGCTTTACGGCCTTGGCTTTCCTGCCTTTGGCGGCGGCGAAGATGCGTATTACCTCGGCGACCTCTTCGGGGGTGGTCACCTCGTCGAACGACATGCGCACGGAGCCTTCGGTGGGGTAGTAGAAGTTGATGCCGCTTTCGAGTGCCAGCGACTGCACGACGGCGGCTTCGGCCGAGACTTCGAGCGTGTCGAAGAAGTCTGCGGCGGCGAGTTTGTAATCCATCGCCTGGAGTGCGTCGGCGACCGTTGCGGCGGCCAGGTGGGCCGTGTCGGCAGCGCGTTTCAGCCCCTCGGGGCCGTTGTAGACGCAGTAGAAGCCTGCCATCGAGGCCATCAGCGCCGAGGCGGTGCAAATGTTCGACGTGGCGCGTTCGCGCTTGATGTGCTGTTCGCGCATCTGGAGCGCCATGCGCAGCGCCTTGTTGCCGAGGCGGTCGACCGAGACGCCGATGATGCGGCCGGGCATGTTGCGCTTGTAGGCCTCGCGCGTGGCCATGTAGCCTGCGCCGGGGCCGCCGAAGCCCATCGGGGTGCCCAGGCGTTGCGTCGAGCCGACGGCGATGTCGGCACCCCACTCGCCGGGGGATTTGAGCAGCGCCAGCGAAAGCAGGTCGGCGGCAGCCGTGACCAGCACGCCCTTGGCATGTGCCGCGGCCGTGAAGTCCGTATAGTCGCGCACGGCGCCGTTGGCGGCCGGGTACTGGACGATGGCGCCGAACTCCTTGCCCGTGAAGCTGTATTCGTCGTATTCGTCGACGATCAGTTCGATGCCGAACGGTTCGCTGCGCGTGAGCAGCACGTCGAGCGTCTGCGGGAAGATGTTGCGGTCGACGAAGAGCTGGTTGCGACCTTCCCTGACCGCTTCGCGCGAGCGCAGCGCGAACATCATCAGCATGGCTTCGGCGGCGGCCGTGCCCTCGTCCAGGAGCGAGCAGTTGCCGATCTCCATGCCCGTGAGCGAGATCACGGCGGTCTGGAAGTTCAGCAGCGCCTCGAGGCGGCCCTGCGAGATCTCGGCCTGGTAGGGCGTGTAGGAGGTGTACCAGGCGGGGTTCTCGAAGACGTTGCGCACGATGGCGGCCGGGACGGCACAGGGGTAGTAGCCCATGCCGATGAACGATCTGAGGCAACGGTTGCGGTCGGCCAGCGAGCGGATGTGGGCGGCGAATTCGTATTCGCTCATCCCTTCGGCCGGCAGTGCGAGCGGCTTCTTGAGCCGGATGGACTGGGGAATGACCTGCGAGATCAGTTCGTCGACCGACTTTGCGCCGATCACTTCGAGCATGGCTTTGAGGTCTTTTTCGTTGCTGACGCCGATGTGGCGTTCGGAAAACTTGTCGAACATAGTTATCATCAATTGGTTATTGTCGTCGGATGCGCCGGGCGGCGCGTAATTCCCATGCAAAAATACTATTTTTACGAAGACCGCAAGCGCCTGCCGGGCTTATATTTTCCGCCGCATGCGGCCTGCGGCGCCGCACCCCGCCGGGCGGTGTCCCGGCATCGGCGGGGTGCGGGGCGGGGAGCCCGGCGGGGCTTTCCGGGGTCAGTACTTGAAACTGCTGCCGCCGATGAACTCCCGGATGATCGACGTGGGCGGGATCTCGTCGGGCGGGATGGGGGTGAAGTTTTTCAGGAACTTCAGCATGCGCCGCGCCTCGTCGTACTCGGGTACCGTGTCGGGAACCTCGCGGAGGATCTTTTCGGCATAGGGGCGCAACACCGAGATTTCGTAGAAAAGCGACGAGTTGAGCATGACGTCGGCGTTTTCCTGGTAGGGGAAGATGTGCTTCTCCTCGCCGCGGCGGACGGAGCCCCAGCGCGAAAGCGTCGCCACGGCATCTGCGCCGCGTTGCGTATAGTCGCGCGTGAGGCGGCGCAGCAGGCGGTTGTCGGTCGTGGCGATGCGCGAGAGGTTGTCCATCGCCACCGACGTGAAGCATGAGATGTAGATGCGGAATTTCTGCGCTTCGGGGACGCTCGGGGTGAGGCGCGGGTTGAGCCCGTGGATGCCCTCGACGATCAGGATCGAACGCTCGTCGAGCGTCAGCGGGTTGTTGTGCCACGTGCGGCGACCCGTGATGAAGTCGTAGCGCGGGATGTCGACGCTTTCGCCGCGCATCAGGCGGCAGAGGTGGTCGTTGAACAGGTCGAGGTCGATGGCTTCGAGCGCCTCGTAGTCGTAATCGCCGTCGGCGTCGCGCGGGGTCTTTTCGCGGTCGACGAAATAGTCGTCGAGCGAGATCAGCACCGGCTGCAGCCCCAGTACCCCGAGCTGGATGCCCAGCCGTTTGGCCGAGGTGGTCTTGCCGCTCGACGAGGGGCCCGAGATGAGCACCATGCGTACGCCGCGCGAGATGTTGGCGTCGTAGATCGTGTCGGCGACCCATGCGAACTTGCGTTCGTGGAACGCTTCGGCCAGTTTGATCATGCCGCCCGCGTCGCCCGCGAGCACCTTGGAGTTGACGGCGCCCACGGTGGGCACGCCCATGATCCGCACCCAGGACTGGTATTCCTGGAAGATGCCGAACATCTTTTCCTGTTCGACGTTGGTGTTGAGCCGGTCGGGCGCCGTGCGCAGCGGCAGGGCGAGGTAGAACCCGTTGTAGTAGGGTTCGATGCCGAACAGGTCGACGAACCCCGTCGAGGGCGCCAGCGCGCCGTAGAAATAACCGTCGGTGTCGCCGAGCGTATAGAGGTCGCTGTAAAGCCGCGGGCGGGTGTCCAGCAGGGCGATCTTGTCGGTGAGGCCCTGGGCCGCATAGCGGGCGCGGACTTCGCTCGTGAGGATCTTCATGCGGCTGATCGGCAGGTCTTGCGCCACCAGGTCGCGCATGCGCCCTTCGAGTGCCTCGGCCAGCCCGGGCGTGAATTCGTCGATGCCCTCGATCTCGCAGTAAAAGCCGTTCTGCCCCATCGAATGGCGGATGTGGAGCGTCTTGCCCGGAAAGAGGTCGCGGGCGGCTTTCTGCAGGATGAACCACGACGTGCGCTGGTAGACGCGGATGCCGGCGAAGGAGGTGATGTCCACGAAACGGACGGTCACCGGGGTATATATTTTGTAATACAGTTCCTTGATGCGGTTGTTGACCAGGGCGGCAAGGAACGGGTAGGGCCCCGGCGCGACCCGCTTTGCGACCTCGGAAAGCGGGGTGCCCATCGGCACCTCGACCGTGCCGCCGAGGTTTTCGCATATGATTTCGATGATATTTGTCATAAGATTTTCAGGCTTGAAAACATGTAAAGATATGAATAATTTATAACTTTGACAAACTAAAACCTGTGTTATGAAAGGAATACTGAGGATGGGGCTGGTCGCCGTTGCGGCGCTCGCCGCGGCCTGCGCACCCCGCGAAAGGACGCTCGTGTTGCTGTCGACGAACGACATGCATGCAAAGATACAGAATTTCCCGCGGCTGGCGTCGGCCGTCGAGGCGTGCCGCGATACGGCCCAACTCGTGGTGCTGGTCGATGCCGGCGACCGCTGGACGGGGAATGCCTATGTGGACATGGCGCCGACGCCCGGTATGCCGATGATCGCCCTGATGAACGAACTGGGGTATGACGTGGCGACGCTGGGCAACCATGAATTCGACCACGGGCAGGCGTTCCTGGGGCGGATGATCGACAGCATGGACTTCGAGGTGGTCTGCGCCAACGTGGTGAGCGACACCTGCACGTTCCCCCGGCTGCCGCCCTATACGGTCATCGACCGGGACGGGATCCGGATCGGGTTCGTCGGCGTGGTGACCAACTACGAGGGGCCGGGGCATCCGGCGGGCAATGAATCGAGTTTCGCGGGGCTGGAGTTTCCCGACCCGCAGGCGATGGCCCTCGAATATGCCGCGGAGCTGCGGCCGGAGTGCGACGTGCTGGTGCTCGTGTCGCATATGGGCGACGACCGCGATGCGGAACTGCTGGGCCGTGGCCCGTCGCAGTACGACGTGGTGATCGGCGGGCATACGCACGAGGAGGTCGATACGCTGATCGGCGGCACGCTGCTGACCCAGACGGGCAAAGACCTGCGGAACATCGGCGTGACGACCGTACGGATGAAGGGGAATAAGGTCGCAGGGGTCGATTACCGGATCGTCCCGCTCGCCGATTACGAGCCGGATATCCTCTACCAGAAGCAGGTCGAGGCTTACTATGCCGACCCGGAGCTGAACAGACCCGTCGGGCGGTTCGGCAATGCCGCCGACAAGTGGGGACTTGCCAACTGGATGGCTGCGGCGGTAGCCGACGAGGCCGATGCCGACGTCGGTTTCTACCACATCGGCGGCGTGCGCCTCGATTCGATCCCCGCGGGCGGGGTGAGCGCGGCGAAGGTATACGGGCTGGAGCCGTTCGGGACGCTGGTCGCCGAGATGGAAATGACGCCCGCCCAGATGCGCCGCATGATCGTGTCGAAGTACAACGACCCGGTGAACGCCAAGGAGGCGCACCGCATCGACCTGATTTCGACCACGCCCTATGTGATCGTCACCGATGCGGCGGACAACGCCCTCGACGTGCAGTTCCCGAAGCTGCGCGAGGGACGGAAGTACAAGGTCGCCGTGAGCGACTATATCTACCGGAATTACAAGGATATGGAATATACCGGCGGGGAAATCACCGACGAGAAGGTGGCCGACATCCTGCTCGAAGAGCTCAGGGACGACAGCCCGCTGAAGATCGACAACACCCCGCGGCAGCGGGTGGTGCGCAAATAGGCGCCGCGGACGACGCCCGGAGGCTTCCGCGGGACGCAAATAACCGCCTGATTTTTTGCAGATTCGCAAAAAACCGTTACCTTTGTAGCCCTCACGTATGCGCATAAGGCGCGTAGGCGGGGGCTACGAGTTTAATTATTAATCATTTAACGAGCGATTGTATCGCAAAAAGAATTTCCATCATGGAAGAAACGAAAAATGTAGTCACGAACGAGAATTTCGACTGGAACGCGTATGAAAACGACCTGGGAGTCTATGACCATCCCAAGGAGGAGATCGCAGAGGCTTACGACAAGACGCTTTCGAACGTCAACGTCGGCGAGGTCGTGGAAGGTACCGTTACGGGCATTACCAAGCGCGAGGTTCTCGTGAACATCGGCTACAAGAGCGAGGGCGTCATTCCCGTTTCCGAGTTCCGTTACAACCCCGACCTGAAGGTCGGCGACAAGATCGAGGTCTATGTCGAGTCGGCCGAGGACAAGGGCGGACAGCTGGTTCTTTCGCACAAGAAGGCACGTCAGCTCAAATCGTGGGATCGTGTGAACGAGGCCCTCGAAAAGGACGAAATCATCAAGGGTTACATCAAGTGCCGCACCAAGGGCGGTATGATCGTCGACGTATTCGGCATCGAGGCGTTCCTGCCCGGTTCGCAGATCGACGTGAAGCCCATCCGCGACTACGATGTATACGTGGACAAGACCATGGAGTTCAAGGTGGTGAAAATCAACCAGGAGTTCCGCAACGTGGTCGTTTCGCACAAGGCGCTCATCGAGGCCGAACTCGAAGCGCAGAAGCAGGTTATCATGTCGAAACTCGAGAAGGGCCAGATCCTCGAGGGTACTGTCAAGAACATCACCTCGTACGGCGTATTCGTCGACCTGGGCGGTGTGGACGGCCTGATCCATATCACCGACCTCTCGTGGGGCCGCGTGAACCACCCCGAAGAGATCGTGGCGCTCGACCAGAAGATCCAGGTCGTTATCCTCGATTTCGACGACGCCAAGAAGCGTATCGCACTGGGCCTGAAGCAGCTCACCCCGCATCCATGGGAGGCGCTCGACCAGAACCTCAAGGTCGGCGACAAGGTCAAGGGCCGCGTGGTCGTGATGGCCGACTACGGCGCATTCGTGGAGATCGCCCCCGGTGTTGAGGGACTGATCCACGTGTCGGAGATGTCGTGGAGCCAGCACCTGCGCTCGGCGCAGGAGTTCATGAAGGTCGGCGACGAAGTCGAGGCCGTCATCCTGACGCTCGACCGCGAGGAGCGCAAGATGTCGCTGGGCATCAAGCAGCTTACTCCCGATCCCTGGGAAAATATCGAAACCAAGTATCCCGTCGGCACGAAGTGCACGGCCAAGGTGCGCAACTTTACCAACTTCGGTATCTTCGTCGAGATCGAGGAAGGTATCGACGGCCTGATCCACATTTCCGACCTGAGCTGGACGAAGAAGGTAAAGCACCCCGGCGAATTCACGTCGGTGGGCGCTGACATCGACGTCGTGGTGCTCGAGATCGACAAGGAGAACCGCCGTCTGTCGCTGGGCCACAAGCAGCTTGAGGAGAACCCCTGGAACGAGTTCGAGAACCAGTTCTCGGTAGACAGCATTCACGAGGGTACGATCACCGAGATGACCGACAAGGGCGCAGTCGTCGCATTGGGCGAGAACGTGGAGGGCTTCTGCCCCGCACGCCAGCTCACCAAAGAGGACGGCACGACGCCGAAGGTGGGCGACAAGCTCGACTTCAAGGTGCTCGAGTTCTCGAAGGCTACCAAGCGCATCACCCTTTCGCACCTGCGTACGTATGAGGAGGCCAAGCGTGCCGAAGTGGCAGCCGAGAAGGCTGAGAAGCGTGCCGCCGCCGATGCTACGAAGTCGACCGTGAAGAAGATCAACGCTTCGGTCGAGAAGACGACGCTGGGCGACATCGCAGGTCTGGCCGCGCTGAAGAGCGCCATGGAGGCTGCCGAGGCGAAGAACGCCAAGAAGGCTGCCAAGGAAGAGAAGGCCGAGGAGTAATCCCCGCACGGAGGGACGGTGCAGCCGTCCGCCGATATATCGAAAGAACCGCAGGCATTGCGCCTGCGGTTCTTTTTTTGTGGGCGCGGGGAAAGGTGGGGCAGTTGGTCGCGGTTGGGAAAAGGATTGCGGGGCGGGGTGCGGATAGACTTGGGCGAAGGATAGGCCGGGAGCGGTGAAGGACTGCGGCGGAAAATGTGGGAGAGGAGGAGCGGCGGTAGGCAGGGAAAGGAGATGGGCGGGGCCGGGGCAAGGTAAGGAGATTGGGAAAAGGCTGTGCTGAAATCGGAGGCAGGACGGGTGCAGGACGGGGAAAAGCGGGACGGAATCGGAGATGGGTCGGGAACGGGATAGGGAACGGCGGGACGGGAAACGGCGGCATGACGGGAGAGGAACAGGGTAAGGGGGACAGTATTGGAGTGACGGGAATGAGACGGTGAGAGGCGGGACGGAATCGCTGGCAGGACGGGAGCGGTAAACAATATGGGAGCAGGTGCGGCGGGTTGAGGCGGAGGGCTGGGCTTTTCGCCTCACCCCGGGAAAGTTTACCGCCGATTTCCTGGATGCGGGGCAATAACTCGGTAAATTTCGCGTCTTTTAATAAATCAATACCCGCGCCTGATGAAAAAGCTGATTTTATCCCTGTTTTCGTTGTTTGCCGTTTTCGCGGGTGTTCCGCATAGCCTGGGGAACCCTGCTCCCGAGGAGGTTCGGGCGTCGCAGCCCGGCCGGGAGAGACGGCACGGGGGTTACTCGAAGGACAACTGGACGGTGTATTACGAGGGCCGGAAGGTGAAGGGTGCTTCGGCATCGTCGTTCACGGATCTCGGCGGCGGGTACGGTAAGGACAACTGGACGGTGTTTTACCGCGGCCGGAAGGTCGAAGGGGCATCGGCTTCGTCGTTCGAGAGCCTCGGGAACGGGATAGGGAAAGACATCTGGCATACCTACCACTACGGGGAGCGGGATGACGGGAGCGCGTTGTCGGGCGAAAGGTTGGGCGGCGGTTACTCGAAGGACAGCTGGACGGTGTATTACCGCGGCCGGAAGGTGGACGGGGCGTCGGCGATGACCTTCGAGAGTCTCGGAGACGGGTATGGAAAGGATGCCTGGAAGGTATTTTACATGGGCGGGGAGGTGAAGGGCGCCTCGGCACAAACGTTCGAAGAACTCGGGGAAGGATACGGGAAAGACGCATGGAAAGTCTATTACCGGGGGAAAGAGCTGCCGGGGGCATCGCCCGGTTCGTTCGAAGTGCCGCGCGACAGCTGGTGAGAAATGGCCGCCACCGGTATAATGACAGTGCCCTTCCGAACGGAAAGGCACTGTTTTTGTTTTCCGCAGGGTAAACCCCGAGACGGAATGAGCAGATTCAAACCCCACATCGCCCTGCTGATATGCAATATCGTATGGGCCATGGACTACCCGTTTTACAACATCGTATTGCCGCACTATGTCCACCCGATGGCCATGGTGGCGGGATCGCTGGTCGTCACGGCGCTTTTTTCGCTCGTGCCGCTGCTGTGGCAGAAGGCCGAACGGGTCGCGCGCGCCGACATCCGCAAGCTGATCGGCGCCGCGCTGCTGATCGGAGTGCTGCGCAAGGTATTCATCATGTACGGACTTTCGATGACTTCGCCCATCGACGGATCGATCATCGACACCATCGTCCCGCTGCTGGTGCTGCTGCTCTCCGTATTGCTGGGCATGGATCGCTTCACAAAGCTCAAAGTCTCGGGGCTGGTGCTCGGCATGGCCGGCGCCGTGGCCGTGGTGCTGACGGGTGCGTCGTCGTCGCACCAGCATTCGCATGTCTGGGGCAACGTGATGATCATGCTGTGCGCCTGCGCCACGTCGCTGTACATGGTGTGGTTCAAAGCCCTGGTTGCCAGGTACCGCATCACCACCGTGCTGCGCTGGGTATACTGCGTGGCGGCCGTCGTTGCGCTGCCCTTCGGGCTGAAGGAGATCATCCACACCGACTATGCCGCCATAGCCGGCCATGCGCTTTTCCCGACGCTCTTCGTGCTGACGGTGCCGACCTATCTGCCGAACCTGATGCTGAACTATGCGCTCAAGAGCGTACCGGCCACGGTGTCGAGCATCTACACCTACCTGCAGCCCGTGCTGGCGATCGCCATTTCGGTCGGGATGGGGCTGGACAAGCTGCATGCCGATACGGTGGTCTTCGCGTTGGTGATCTTTGTCGGCGTGGCGCTCGTGCTGCGTTCCTACTCCGTGCCGCCGACACAAAAGGGTGCCGCAGTTTTGGAGAGGAAGTAATACAAAGAGAGCGGATTGCTCTCTTTGTTGTTTATGTCTATATGTCGATCCCGAGTGGCCGTGGTTTATTTCGCGACTCTTATTGGGTGATTCCCGGCCAATCATCCGTACGGAATGGCCCGGCAGGAAGTCCGGCAGCGTTGAACAGGTTGGACTGTGGGTTATTGGCCCATGCATAGCGTAACGCTACGGGCACGGTGACGGCATCGCTTTTTACGATGACCTTGCCATCTTCGATCCATGCTTTAGCCCAATGGAAGATGCGATCTTCCCCAGCCACAGCGAAGCCTCGGATGTACCCGTATTTGTCGCGTACGATCAGCTTGGAGGCCGGGGTGTCAAACGTCACCTCGGTATGCCCGTCTACGAAGCGTGCCGAAATGAATGTCGGACCCGAGCACACCGTCCCCGTGTGGCCATACTCCTCATGCAATGCCTGGAGTGCGAGCCGTAATCCGACATCCTGCTTGTTGCGCGGGTGTATGTCGTTGGCATTGCCGATGTCGATGATCACGGCCTGCCCGGTACGGGGTTGCGAGAGAGTCATAGTTTGCGCTTCGCGCAGTTCGGCCCACTGGCTTTCGGCCGGGAGAGTGTCTTCTGCCATGAAATCGGCCAGTTGCACCCAATAAAACGGGAAATCGTAGCCCCATTTGTTACGCCAGTTCCGGATCAGGTTGGGAAACAGGGTGCGGTAGCTGAGCGCATTCCAGACATTGTTTTCGCCCTGATACCAGATCGTACCTTTGATGCGGAATCCGACGAGAGGATTTATCATTGAGTTGTAGAGTGTTGAATAGTAGACATTGGGATTGTGGGCGACGATTCCGTAGTCGGTATTGAGGACGGAGCCTTTGTATTGCCACTCTCCGGCCAGTGGGTAGGATTTCCCCGCGACATGCAGGGAAAGTTCTTCCGGGTCACTCCAGAAGCCGCCACCACCGCCGATATCAGTTATTCGGACAGTGAGCGTGTTATGGCCGCCTTTCAGGATGCCCTCGCCGATGTCATAGTTGCGCAGGTAGGTATGACCGTTGATGCGCCCGACCTCGACGCCATTGACCCAAGTGATGTCGTTGTCGTCGATCATACCCAGTGATAGTTTCGCAGGTTTGCCTGCTGCCTCTTCGGGGAGGTTGAGTTCGTAACGGAACCATACGTGCCCGTCGGACATACCGAGCGGCGTGGTAACCCACTCTTGAGGGACGGCCATCGTTGACCATTGCGACAGGTCACCCGGGTCGTCGTACCATCGGGCTGCAAGTGCCGGGTCGTTGTTGAATGCTGAGGCATACTCCGCCTGCCTTGGCTCGCCCGTAACACGTGTCATGTCGCGCAATACCCGTTTGAAAGCAGGGTTATACCCGCGGGTTGCGACTTTGCCTTCGAGGGCTTCGTAGGATTCTGGGCTTGTCCAGACCTCAATATCAGTCCCGCCCCATGACGAATTGATGATGCCGATGGGGATACCCAATTCCTGCCATAACTTGCGAGCGAAGAAATAGCCTACGGCGGTGAAATGAGGAACGGTTTCTGGTGAGCAGACTTCCCATTTCCCGGAAAGATCCTCCTGTGGGTCGGCCGACATCGCCTTCTTGACGGTGAAACTACGTATTTGGGGGTAGTCGGCTGCAGTGACCTCTTGTTGGAGGTTGTCGAGACCTTGTGCCGGTGTCCACTCCATGTTGGACTGTCCGCTGCAGAGCCAGACCTCGCCGACAAGCACGTTACTGTATTCGAGGGTGTTGTCTTTTCCGCGAATCGTCATGGTGTAGGGGCCGCCGGCTTCCATCGGCGCTAGTGTTACGCTCCACCTGCCGTTTTTGTCCGCCTTCGTGCCGAGGCTTTGACCGTTAAAAAGTAGAAGTACCTTTTCATTGCGCGTGGCGGTGCCCCATACTTTGACGGGTTCACCACGCTGAAGTACCATGTTGGAGCCAAAAATGGTGGCGGGTTTGATTTCTGCATGCAATGGGAATACAATTGCCAGAAGCAGTGTCAAAAGGGATATAAATTTGAATTTCATGGGCTTAAAATTAGTAAAAATTGATTCGGTTGAGGATGACGGGAACCGGAGTTCGCCGGGGCTGATGGATTTTTACTGGGCATGCGGCAGCGGCCTGGTGATAACTAACGTTCGGTATAGTGGTGGTAGCCGGGGTTTTCCCTTATAAACTGGGCGTATTCATCCCACAATTCTTGGATAGTAGTATCCTTGCCGAAGACGGCTTTGACCCCTGCGTCGAAACTCCACGGGTATAGAGTGCGCATCGTATCGTGGAACTTGCGCAGAGCATCGGGGTCTTTTGTCCGAAACCATTGTAGGAAAAAACCAGTGGTCGTGTAGCCCTGCATCCAATTCCCGTCGGGGTCGGGGCGACGCTGCTTGTGGAAGCCTGCGTCGATCCTCACGGCATCGGCCATGCCTTCGATGGCGGCCCAGTACTCCGATTGTCCGTCATATCTCCCGCACCCTTTGGGTTGATGCTGATAACCGTGGGTGAGTTCGTGGTAGAGGATACCTCTGGTTTCGTCGCAAAATTCGAGGATTGAATTCCGGGCGGTGCGTTCGATGTACCGAGTGCTGAAGCTGATGAATATGTCGGGTGCCTCGCCACTTTTGGCAGAGATGCCGTCGTAGTCCTTCAGTTCATAAGTTATTCGGTCGATTCTGTTTCGGTTTTCCGGGTTGTCGTCCGTCCAGAAGAGGATTTCACAAACTTTGCGGGCATGATAGCGGATATAGGATTCTGGATCGGTTATCGTTTCCCGATAAATGCGCGAACCGCCCGTATGGGGTGAGCTGTAATGAAACACCACGTCAGGATATGTGAAATCCTCCCATCCTTCGTGGGGATTGCTGTCGAAAAACCGGAATCCGTGTGATCCCCGCGTGGTGAGTGTGTCTCCCGAGACGGTTTCGATGATGAATGCGTATTTACTGTATTTCCCGGGGAGCTGAACTGCATATTCCCTTTCCGTGTAGCGTGCCCAGAAGGTTTGGTCGAGGCGTTGGTCGATCTTGACCCATTTTTTCTCGTTGTCCGAACCCCAGAGCGACCAATTGCGGGGATCGTCTTCGGGATGAGCCGTATTCACGAGCCAGTAGCCTCGGACGGCATTCCCGGACGGCGCGTCGAAAACAATCTTTTTACAGCCGTCAAGCGATCTTTTCTCCGGTTCGAAGGATATGCTCGGGTGGGTACCCGCGATGTGACAGTTTGTGCCCAGAGCCATGGCCACCAAAACGGTGGAAAGCAGGTATGTCTTTCGCATGCTCTATAATGTTTTTATGCGTTTTACGGAATTTTCGTGTTTGTTTTGATCTGTTTGTCGCCATCGGTCAATAGCGGATGTTCCCGATTACGACGGGGCCCACCAGTCCTGACGGCGGAAGGTTCGAATCCGGGCCCCATTGGTTGATAAAAGTCCAGGTCGTCCGTTCCGCTTCTGGTAGCTGGGCGTCGCCGATCAGACGGTTGACCCACGTATTGACCACTTCGACTTCGACCCTGTTGACACCTTTGTGTATCAGGTCGGTTATGTCTATGCGGTAGGGCGGAGTCCAAACCCCACCGGCATATTTGCCGTTGATCCATACCTTGGCCATGACGTGTATTTCGTGTATGTCGAGGTAGATACGACCCGGAGGTATTTTATCCAGGCTGAACCCCGAACGGTAAGTGATTTTGCCTGAATAGTGGCATACGTCGGAGTGCGGCGATTTGGAGAGATCGATTGGTGTTCTCAGGGTCAGCTGCTCCGGCCCGTGATGCTCCTTTTCGAAATGTACTGTCCACGGGATATCCGGTTCGGCGATCGCCTGCAGTTTCGGGTAGTTTGCCTCAACTCTTTGCTCTCCGTTTCTGGTCGTTTTGTTACGGAAAACAATGAAAACGCTTTCGTTGGGAGCCAGTTGCAGCGGAACGATGGTGCCGATACCAGTTTGGGTGTAGGCGGCGAGTTTTCGGGTGATTCCCGATACAGGTTCCCACAATTCCGGTTGCTTCGACCTTACTCGGAACTCGGGTGATACGGTTATCTGCCGATCGCTTTGGTTAGTCAGGAAATAGATTTCCGTTTGTCCCGCCGTGCGGTGCCCGTACAGCACAGGATCGCTGTCTGCAATCTTGCAGTCAGGGGGGCAACCCGTCAGCGCAAAGGCTTCGGTGAGGCTCATGCCATTGATCACCATTCCTTTGCCGACACGTTTGTATTTTACATTTTTACCGTCGATGCCACTCCACAGTCGCTCTGCAAGCTGTGCGACCTCGTGGTCGGCATGTGGGTAATTTTCGTAGCTGGGCGAGCGTTCGGGCGCAGGGCCTAACACGATGGCTCCCTCTTCTACCAGTGATGCGATCTTGGCAAGAAGTTCTGGACGCATGGTCTTTACCGGAGGCAGGACGAGAATCTTGTATTGCGTGCCGTCCGGCAAGGTCAGCATATTGTCTCGTACGGACAGACGTGTTTTGATAACTTCGGCATTAATGTAGTCGAACTGGTATCCGGTCGGTAGTTCTGGCTCGTTTATGCCTGTCATCTTTGGGGTGTCTTCGCCGATGAAATAGGCGACGTCAGCAATGTTCACTCCCTGTTGGAGCATGAAATTCACTCGCTTGAGATAAGCCGAGAACAGATCCATATGCGAGAACCAGATGTTATTACGGTTGAATTCGGTGCCGAACCATGCATTGAGGCCGGGTTTTTTCTCATAGGGTTGGTGGATATAGACGTGTAGCAGGGAATTGTTCACACCCTCGGAGAAGAAGCGGTCTGCGCGTCGTTTGATGCCGGCCGGATGTCTTGCAAAGGGATTCCAGCTCGAGGTGAATGATTCTGATGAGACCTTAGTCTTACCGTATATATGGGCGCACGACGATGCGGCGCGGTTCTCGATGCTGCCGAGATGTCCTTCGGCCCAGAACTCGCCGCCCACTTCGTCAGATTGTCCGCCGTATTGCAGAAATTCTGCAGGGAATCCCCAGTGTCCGTAGTTTTCGAGCCAGGTGGTCAATCCGTACTTGTGGCTGATTTCACGCATGCCGCCTACGTAATCGTAAGCAACTTTGTCCGCAATGAGTCGGCGTAGATCCCACAGGAACCTGTTAGAGATATCTTCGTTTTCTACGACAATACCTTGGTAGACCGGCAGGAATGGTACGGGATCGTAGCCGTAACGCATCCTGAATTCTTCGATGAATTCGTCGGTGAAATTCTGCCCGCCGGTTTCATAACTGTCTTGTACGATGACTTTCCATGTCTTCCGGTCTTCGGCAGGAATGCGTCGGTGTATTTCTGCCATGTAAGACTCGAAATGCGAGGCGACATGTTGCTTACTCATCTTATCCACTTCGAGCCCGGAGCCTTCGGGACTGGATGCGGAGTTTTTCACCCCAGTGGGCATCATGCCGGTGCGCATGATCGTCCAGTTCCCCGCTGGGGCATTCCAGACCAGCCTATCACCGTTCAAGCAGCCGGATATGTCCAAAACCTGACTGGCTGGGACGCAGGCGGTTGAATCCTTGGCATACGGCTGTTCCCGCCACATGTAATCGTGCCAGTAGGGCAAGGGTTGCTGGTACATTTTTGCTAGCGATTTTCCCGGGTACCTTTCCACTAGGGGCACTGATGAGAGGGCTATATCTTTGAAACCGACATTCGGACTTGCTTGGGAAATCACGATCCGGAATTCCGTGGCGGTTGTTTCAGGTACAGCGATTGCTATGGGGGCGAATGGGTCGAACCCAACGATGTTCTCGGAGTTGTAACGGTCGACCTGCGTCTCGGCCAGCGGGCGGTAATCGCCGCCTTCCTTCACCTCGATTCGGACTGGGACGTTCATGTGCCGATGTACAGGAAAAAGTTTTATGGAGCGGATTGTGAAAGGCTTGTCTGCTGTAAAGTTTATGCTGACTTCCCGCTGCTCATCGGAGACGAGCATAGCTTCGGTGGTCATATCCCCGTCGATCAAGTACGTAGCGTCACTTATCCCAGGGGTGGCGGTGACCGTGCAGTTGGTGCTATTCAGTAGCTCGCCACGGTCGGTCGGATCGGGGAAGGCGATTACTTTCACATCACGGAAATTGTCCCCCGGTTTCGGCAGTTCGAGTTCGACCCTTTTCCCTCCCGTCACTTTTGCGGTGACGGAAGCCAAATAACGCATTGCCTCGTCGGGTATAACCCAGGGGCCTCCGGCCTGGCTCCAACCCGGCCCATTGAAGATACCTATTTCGATGTCGAGTTTGGATGCAGTTTTGAGCGCCGTATGCAGCGCCTTCCACCATGCTTCTGTCCTGAATTTTACTTGTCCGCCCGGAAGCGGAACCTCTTTATATCCGATGTTACCGATGAAAGCTCGGTTGATCCCAGCCTTTTTCATGGCATACAGATCTTTGATGATGCCTTCTTCTGAGATGTGGTCTGCGACCCAGTACCAATACACCGTTGTTTGGATTGAAGGAGGCGGTATCCGGAAGCCTGCGGACAGCTTCTTGCTGGTGAGAGAACCCCGGGAAAAGGTTGTGCAAGGTACTATCGTGATGGCCGCCAGCAGGCATAGCCCGTAAAAATGTTTTTTCATAGCGTGGTTTGGTTAAGCCGCTGCCTTTCTGTCGAGCATGTCGATGGGAAGGACGGTATTAATCGGTGATCTCTATTTTAAGCTGTTTGTCCTTTACCTTCACATAGTAGTCGCCTGATTCCAGGAACTGGTTGCCCTGCCCGTCGACGAAACTCAGGTCGCGCAGAGGGTCAATCTCGAAACGGAAGGTTTTTGTCTCCCCGGTGCGGATCAGCTGTTTGTCGAAGTATTTAAGTTCTTTTACTGGGCGCGTGATCGAACAGACGGGATCCATGATGAACCAATGTACGGTTTCGTATCCGTCGCGGCTGCCCGTGTTCGAAACCTCGATCTCGACGGTCAACTTCTCCGTGCGTTTTACGGCGTGGCGGCCTGTGGGGATCGTCGGTTCGCTGTAGGTGAATTCTGTATAACTCAGCCCGTGGCCGAAGGCGTAAAGCGGCTCAGCAGGGATGTCTTGGTATTGCCCTTGGTTGGGACGCGCGCTTGGCCGTCGGTTGTAATAGATCGGGATTTGCCCCGTGCTGTAAGGGAAGGTCATGGCAAGTTTGCCAGAAGGGTTCACCCGTCCCGAAAGGATGCCGGCAAGGGCATTACCTCCGCGCAGCCCTGGTTGCCACATCTCGACAATGGCTTGGCAGGCGGGTTCCAATCGGCGCAGTTCGAGCGGTCGGCCGTTGGAGAGTATCAGTACGATCGGTTTGCCGGTCTTTGCCAGCTCGGATACGAGTTCTTCCTGCACGGAGGGTAGCGCCAGCGAAGATCGTGATGCGTTTTCGCCGCTCCACTGCCGTTTCTCACCGAGACAGACTAGTACGATGTCTGCTTCAGAGGCACGTGCCACAGCTTCGGCATAACCTGAAGTGTCTCCGTTCTCGAAATCGCAGCCTCGTGCGTACAGCAGTTCGGCCTTGTCCGCAAACTCCTTTTCAAGCCCTTCGTAGATGCTTACGACGTGCTCGCCAGAACCGTGGCCAGGCCAGGAGCCCAGCAAATCCCATTTTTCACGAGCCATAGGCCCCACGACGGCGATTCGTGCCGCATCTTGCAGTGGTAATATCTCGCCTTCATTTTTAAGTAATACCATTGACTCCTCGGCCAGCCGTTCTGCTGTCGCTAGGCTTGTGGGCAGCATAAAGCGTTCTTCGTCCGTGGTGACGGGAATGTAGGGGTTTTCAAACAACCCAAGCCGGAACTTTATGCGCAGTACACGTGCCACTGCGTCGTTGAGCCGTTGCATGGAGATTTTGCCTTCGTTGATCAGTTCGAGCAGATGGCTGTCGTAGCAACTGTTGCCGAGATCTAGCTCGACGCCTGCATTAAAAGCTTTTAGGGTTGCATCCTTTTTGTCTGATGCGTAGCCTTGCGGAACCAACTGCGTGATGGCTGCCCAATCGGAAACGACGAACCCGTCGTGGCCCCACCTTTTTTTCAGGATGTCGGTCAGCAGATAACGATTGCCTGTGCCCGGGATTCCACTGACGTTGTTGAAGCAGCTCATCAGGGTCGCGGCGCCCGCTTTTACTCCGGCCTCGTAAGGAGGCATATAGGTATCCCACAGGGTCTGCGGCGAGATTTCGGTATAGACGTAGTCACGGCCTCCCTCCGAGGCACCATACCCGACATAGTGCTTCAGGCAGGCGGCGATCTGATGTCCGTCGGCCATGTTGTCGCCTTGGTAGCCTCGCACCGATGCCACGGTAAAAATGGCGTTAGTGTAAGGGTCTTCACCATAGCCTTCTGCTACCCGTCCCCAGCGTCCGTCGCGCGACACATCGATCATGGGTGAAAAAGTCCAGTCGACACCCGACATCCTGGCTTCCTGGGCGGCTATGGCGCAGGCTTGACTGACCAGTGTCGGGTTCCAGGAACATGCCTGTGCCAGCGAAATCGGGTAGATGGTACGGAATCCGTGTATGACATCGTAGCCGAAGATCATTGGTATGCCGAGGCGTGACTCCTCCATTGCCCGGCGCTGTATCCGGTTGCGGACGGCAGGAGTGGTGTTTAGGTACAGAATGGCACCCAGTTCTGCCGGGATGTTTTTTACGACGTCGATAATATTGTTGTCGTTGTCGTTGATTCCTACAGGGTATTGGCTCAACTGCCAGACTTTCTCTTCGACGGTCATGCGCGATATTAGGTCTTTGATCCGTTCTTCGATAGGCTGGCCGGGGTCTTTGTAGACCGGGGAATTGGTTTGTTTAGCTTCGGCTGCGCCCGACAGGATGAGGCACGCCAGGAGACAGTAGACGAGAGCCATTTTTTGCTTCATGCGGAATTTGTATTTTAGGGTATAAAGTTACAGGGAAACAGGGAATTTGCCAAGCCAAGTTCGCAAGAAACGGGCGTTTGTTCCCTGCGGACTTGGTTTGACTGGTGTTACAGGTCGTAGGGGTAGCTGTACCCGTCGATGACGCCGATGCCGAATTCCGAGACTACTTCGCCTGGTTCGAATATCCAAACGTTGGTTTGTGCTGTGAGCACCGTATTGCCGGAGGGCATAGTCAGTAGTCCGTCGGCATCACCGTTGCCCCACGGATTGCGCATAGCGAAGAGTGCGGTAGGATCGGTCGAGTGCATGAAGGCGAATGCATGGCCGGTTATCGATACGCCACCACCCAGCGGAATGTTGGGCACCCAGAATCCGCCTACCAAATAATGCCCCTCGATGAGCAATACTTGAACCAGCCTGTGCCAGTCTTCGGGTGTCAGCACCGCCGAGTTGAAATTGTAGGCGTAGCCATATCCACAACCCGTGAAGGGAGGTGCGACATCGGGCGTGCCGATGCCGCCCAGATTCGGGTTGCCGTAGTAGACTTCGCGGTATTTCATCAGTGCTTTTTCAAGCACGGTGGCCCAAGTGGCTTGGGTAGCTCCCTTGCCGGCTGCAGCGGAGAGGTAGCTTGGGTCGCCTGCCCAGAATTTATTGCTCACACATACGTCGATACGCTCCCGGTTGGGATCGTACATCTTTACGGTATAGGTGTCGTCACCATTGTCAGTGATGATGCTCTGAATGAAGTCGGGATAGCAGTAGGCCAGCGCCGAAAAGGTTGCGATGGCGCAGCAGTCACCGATGCCACGCTGGTTGGCATCGGCCATCATCGGTTTCCCGAATGGGTAGAGGTCGACTTCGAAATTGATCAGGGGCGGGTAGTCGTTCGGGACGTTGCATCGCTCACCGGTTGGTTCCTGTGCGGGGTCGCCCAACCAAGCCCGCTCTTCGGCGGTGGTGGGGGTATTTGCTCGGAAATTGAAGAAATGTCCCATCGCCGTGAGCGCTCCTTCGCTGGTATGGGCCTTAGCCTTCGCCAGGATCAATGAAATGTCCATGTCGATGTTCAGAAGTTGCATTTCAGCTATTTCGGTGAAACCTCCGCCGTTGTTTGCCTCGATGCTTAGCTTGTAGTATTTGTAAGCGGTCGTGTTGTCTAGCCGGAACCATTTTTTCTGTTTCCGGGCGATGAATGTGTAATTCTTCTGGGTATGGAGTGCCGTCCACGCCTCGCCGTCGATGGAACCGTAAAGTGTCCATGATTTGGGGTCGTTCTCCGGTTTGTTAACTGACGACATCAGGGAGTAGACCGTTACCGCCGTTTCCGCGTCGCCCGTCCATGTGATGTCGAATTCATCATGGTAAGTGAGGAAGCTGGTCGATTTCATGTCGTCGATTAGCTTATCCAGGCTGTGGGCTTCAGGGGCGTCGGAATAAGCGACGGAGAGTTGTCCTGAACCAGGCATGTTTTTGTTCGAATTGACGGTAATGCTGGTGGGGCTATTGATGTCCGCCAAGTAACGGATGCCCCATTCGGCAATTTGGGTGTTAGCACTCCCGTTATTGGATACTATTTCCAGTTTGTAGTATATGTAGGCCGTATCATCCTCTGGTATCGGGAATTCAAGCGTGGTTTTTCTTTCAGTGAATGTCTGATCTGTTCGGGTATCCAGTACGATCCACGAGGTGCCATCTATGGAGGCTGAGAGCGTCCATGTTTTGGGGTCACTTTGCGGTGAATCGTCGGCGGAAGTCAGGTAGTAGCTGTTGGCTACAAAGCCGCTGTCACCTTTCCACAAGATGTAAAACTTGTCGTGCGGAAGGATCAGCTTCGTGCCGAGATTGTTGTCGACGGCGCGATTAAGGTCTCCTCCCGAAAGGAAATCGGAATATTCCAATGTGAGCGTTCCCGGGCCAGGCAGGTTTTGGTTCGATGCGCCGATTCTCACCGAATATGTCCCCGAAGGAGGTGTTGGTTTATCGGTTTCGGGCGGGGTGTCGGAGTCCTTTTCGCACCCCTGAAAGACTCCTAGTGGTAGAATGAGGAGTAACAGGGCAACTTTTCTCAGGAGTCCGCCTACGGATTGCAGGCGGGTAGGCGTTGCGGCGAATTTGTAGGTAGTCATAGGCAGATGGCGTAATTGGAATTTATTAAGGTTTGTCGTGCGGATTCGCACCGGCGGATATTCACAGGGAATACCCGCCGGCTCGAATGCATTGAAATAGAAAGGGCCGTTTAATATACCCAGCCGGTCAGTGAGATCTCCTCAATGTCAAACGTGTAGGTCTGACCGTCCCAGTTACCGAGGTTCTTGATCCGGATGTAGCGTACCTTGGGCTGTTCGCCTGTGAACTCGAAGTCGAATCCAGCTACTCCCTTGGCTCGATCCTCCTCAGTCTCGACCCCAACGGGTGATCCCGAAGGCTTGGTGACTATAAAGTCGCCAAGCAACGTCCAGCTGTCCCAACTACCGTCGGCCTTCGGTTCGCGCGAACCCCATATTTGGAAGTGCTGCATGTGTATTGGGGCGTAGTGTAATCGGACGCCGGGCGTCGTGCCGTCGTCGCCGTAATTCCAAAGTTTGAGCGAGGTCAGTTTGACCGTTTGTCCCGTGTCGAAGGTTACCCACTGTGGTGTTGCAGGGTCGGTGCCGTTCGAGACGAAACGCTGCGTCCAATCTTCCTGCGTGATGCCGTCCCAGATCTTTTCGAGGCCGAGAACTCCGGCAGCCGGTGTGGCGTCGCCGGGCAGCGTCAGGACGGAGAACATCGTTTTGTCCAGTTCCTTCAGCTCTGCTTCAGGGGCTACGGCTACATAAGTAGTGCTCGGCGAATAAAAGATGTCTAGGCAATCTGTGGTGGGTTTGTAGAGGGATATGTGGGTAATATCCGTACCGCTTTTATAGCGAGGAAGCGTGGTGGTGGTTTCTGTTACAGGAACGCTGACGGTATGGCTGATGCCATCGGTATCGGTGTAAGTTACCTCTGACGCATAGACGCCCCGGGATGTGTCGATGGCCCGCCATTCGATGACGGCGTTGACCGTACCGTCGTCGGCCTCCTCCTCCTTGGCCGAATTGATCAGCCGGTTAGAGAGGCTCGATTTGTAGGAATCGCCGTAGGAAGAGCCCGTCGCAGTTACCGGGATGGAGCTATTGCCCAGCTTGTCGTAGGTCATGATCTCGAAACTGTAACTGTTCTCTGGCAGTTCGATTATTTTATATAGCTGGTTGCTCTGGCTCAAATCGACCGGTACCTCGACCCAGTCGGCACGCAGGTTCCAGTATATGCGGCAATTCACTACCTTGGGGTCGGAACCAAACCTGCCCGTCACGGCAACACGTCCGTCACCGGCCAACACAGCTACAGTGTCTATTTTACCCGTGTATTCGATCTCACCGCCTTCCAGGAATTTGGTATATTCGTTCATATCCGTGCAGCCCGCCGATACCATAATGGTAAACGCGGATAGAAATAATAGCTTGTATATCAGATGTATTTTCATTTTAATTGGTCGTTTTTGTCAGTTAATTAATCAACGCGGATCGCCGTATAGGGAAATCTCTTTGATCTCGAACCAGTAGGTGCCCTCCCAGTTCTCGAGGTTCTTTATCCGAATGTACCTGACTTGGGGGCCGTAGTCGAAGTTAAAATCGAAGCCTGCAACCCCGGCCTCAAAGTCTTCGTTCGACTCCTCGCCCGCAGGTAGCCCCGAGGGTTTTACGACTTCGAAATCGCCGAGTAACGTCCAGTTATCCCAACTGCCGTCGGGGTTGGGCTCGAGGGTGCCCCACACCTGGAAATAACGCATGTGGCCCTGATAGTAGAACCACCGCACTCCGTTGGGATCGGCGCCGTAGTTCCAGAGTTTCAGACGGCTTAGCCGGGCGGTCTGCCCCATGTCGAACGTAATCCATTGTGGGGAGTCGCTGGCCTGCGTTACTAGACGGTACGGAGCGGTATAGCTGGCGTCGCCGTCCCATATCTTGCCGACATTGAGCAGGTTTTGTGGATCCTGGATGGCGGCATCGCCAGGCATTGTACGTTCCGAGAATTTTGATTTATCGAGCAGTTGCTCGTAAAGCGGCACGATGTCGGTATACAAGGTGTCGGTATAGTTCAAGAAGCGATCTCGAACGGTGGCTCCTACTTTGTATTGCAATGTATCCAGCCCTCGCTGCGTGCGGTTGATCTTGGCCGCGGAGGAGTGGATGCTTTCGAGTTGGCGCCACTTGCCAGTGGTGTCCTGGATGATCAGTTCGATGGACACCTCATACCGGTCGGGATTGTTGGCCTGGATATTGACCCCGGAGAAGTCGCCTGAGATCTCCATCGACCGGCGTACGCCCCAAATCGGGTTTTCGAGAGGATAAACTTTTACCGTTACGGGGTTTGAAGCGACTTCGCTCCGGTTGACGGCGTAGAGCTGTATTTCATACTCCTTGGCATCCCGGAATCCGTCAAGTACCATCCGGTCGGTGTAGTATGAGGCTTTGACCTCGCGTGTGGCTCCCGAATGGAGCTGGTAGACGGCCTTGACATAAAGCAGATCCTGGTCTTTGGGCAGGGTGTAGGATATAGCGACCTTGCCGGCCATGTTCTCAACCAGCACGTTGCTCACCTCGCCCGGCTGGGTCGTGTTGTTTTCCATCGGCCCAGTCTTGTCGTCTGCGCAGGCAGATAAGAAGGCGGGAAGAAGGAATATGATGCAGTATGTTATGATCTTTTTCATGATAAAACGTATTTTGATGTTTTTTACCATCCTGGATTCTGGCGCAAGGCGGGGTTGACGGTCAGCTGGTAATCTTTGATTGGCCAGAGGTAGTCGCGGGGAATGACGAATTTCTGCTGGAAAAGGGTGCGAACTTGATAGTAGTCGATCGCCTCCGTCTGGTTGATGTCCCAGCCGGTGATCGGATTGTTCAATTCAGTCGCTGCGGTTTTCCATCGCCGGAGATCCCACAGGCGGCTGCCCTCGAAACATAGCTCGTTGAGACGCTCGCGGCGGATAATCTCACGCATGCCTTCTTTGGTGGTCGGCTTGGCCGGGTTCTTGGAGAAGTTCGTCCAGGAATAGGCTACGGACTCCAGACCGGCGCGTTTGCGGACACGGTTGACGTATTCGTGTACGTCGTCTACGGGGCCCTGCCATTCGTTCAGCGCCTCGGCGTACATCAGGTATACGTCGGCCAGGCGGATCGCTGGCCACGGGTACTCTTTGATGGCATTGTTCGTGTTGGTGAATGAAGAGTCCCAATGTACCAGTTTCTTGATGAAATAGCCCGACTCAGAGTGGAGTCCCAGGGGATTGCCTGCCGCAAGCTGGTTCTTTTTTGCCTTGACCACATAGGCCTCGGCGTCGTTTCGGGATGCGATGTCGGACATCAGCCATTTGCCGCCGTCGAAACCCATGCAGGCATAGAAACGGTTTTCCCGGTCGAAATTCAGACGGGCTGTTTCAAAACGTACATCAAAATTGTAAACCTCGTCGTCGGTGGCTGTCCGCAGTTCGTTGATAGTTGAAAAATCGAGTGTCTTGTCCTCCTCGATGGGCACGCCGTTCTTGGTGTAAAACTGTTGGGCGATCTTGAGGGTAGGGGCCAATGCCGCATAGCAGAGGGTCAGTGTCATTTCATTTGTCAGGCGCGGCATGCAATAATTCTGCATGGTGGTCGCACGGCTGTCGGACAGTCCCCAGACGATCTCCTTGTTCCACCTTTCGCAGACCGCATGCCGGATGCTCATCTGAATAAGGCTTGTTTCTGAGAGTTCGAACCCAGACATTGACTGGTCGAAGTAGAATAAGTCGTGGCTAGCGTTGGTAGCATCGTCGATGGCCTGTTTGGCCGCTTCAGCTGCTTTTTCCCATTTTGTGGCGTCTTCGACAGGATTGAAATAGGGATTACCTTCTTCGTCCTTGAAGTTGGCGTAGTCCGGGTTGCCGTTGAACAACGGGCTTGCGGCCATCAGTAATAACTTTGCCTTTAATGCGCGGTTGATTGCCTTGTCGATTCGCCCATACTCACCCTTCACGCGGATGGAGGTCGGCAGGTCTGCATAGGATTCGTCGAGTAGATCCGATATGTATTGCACACACTCGTCGACGGGTTGGCGCTTGATCTGCATTTCTTCGGCCGTGGCCGAGATGGGGAGGTTCTTGTCGACGATGGGAATGGGGCCATACATGCGCAACAAGAAGAAGTGATAGTAGGCTTTCAGGAATTTAACCTCAGCCAGCCAGCGACTGCGCTTGTCCAGCGTTAAGTCTTTGACCTTGCTCATGTCCGACACGTTTTCGAGGAAAGTGTTGCATTCGCGAATCGCCATGAAGTAGGGTTGTCCCTCCATCGATCCGTCCCAATAGTTGGCTATGGGGTCGTTGGAATTTTGCATGTTGCGTGCGATGTAATCCCATGTGTATGCCTGGGGTTGTAAACGGGGATATGCCATCCATATCTCGTCGCCCGCTACGAGGGACGGGTTGGCCGCCAGATTTGCAAGGTCGGGCAGGAAGGAGTAGCAGGTATACAGGTATTTTTCCGCTTCGATCTCGCTCGCGAAAGCGTGGTCTATCGTGGCTACGTCGTCGGGCACAATGTCCAGATAATTACAGGACGAGAACAGCGATCCTACAGTTAGTAGAACCGTGATGGAAATAATTTTTATATTCGATATTTGTTTCATATTCGGATTGATCTTGATACGGTTAACTTATTCTTAAAGGGTAATGTTCAAACCGATATTGTAAGTTCTCTGTACTGGGTAGCCAAGGCCACTTCCGCCCATTTCGGGATCCCAAAGTTTGAACTGGCTGATCGAAAACAGGTTCGAACAGTTTGCATATACGCGCAGGCCTTTCAGGCCGATCTTGAGGGCAACCTTATCGGGCAGATTGTAGCCAATTTCAATTGATTTGAGACGGAGGAATGCTCCGTTTCTCATCCACCAGGTAGAGGTTTGGTTATTGTTGGCCCGCGTTTTATCACTCAAGCGTGGCCAGAATGCATAGGAATTGCGATTATCTTCGGACCAATGGTCGTTGGCGATAACTTTCAGCAGGCCGCTCTGCAGACCATTGCCCCGGTCGATGAAGGGTGCGCAGGCATCTGCGTCGATGAAGATCGAAGAGCGACCGGATCCCTGGAAATAGAAACTGAAATCGAATCCCTTGTACCCCATGGTCGCACCGAATCCATAGTTGATTTCGGGTGTGGTGGGGTGTCCGATAGGTACTTTGTCAGCTTCGGTGATTTGTCCGTCGCCGTTGATGTCGCGGTATTTGATATCGCCAGCCTCGTATTCTCCGAAAGTTTGCAGCGGCGAGTTGGCCACCTCGTCATCGTCGATGAAGAGGCGCTCGGCAATATAGCCATAGGGCTGACCGATGCGTTGCCCCACGACGCTTCGGTAGTACTCGTTGGCTGCATAGGCGGGTTCATCGTATCTCGTTATCTTGCTCGTGGCGAAGGTAAAGGTGCCCCTTACCTGTGTCCAAAAGCCGTTACTGAAGAATTTGGCGTAATCAAGCGAAATGTCGATGCCCTTGGTCTCGGCTTTACCTACGTTTGCCGAACCGTTGGTTTGCAGACCCATCGTGCTGGGGACATAGGAGCGCGTGAGCAGGATGTTCGAGCGTTTTTGCTGGTAGACGTCCACCATAAGAGTCAGATCCCAGAGCCCTACGTCCAGGCCGACGTTCAGCTGGCGCGATTCTTCCCAGCCGATCTTGTAGTTTGCGTAACGTGAGATCGATACGCCTGGTTTAGTCGTGTAAGGAGAATTGTCGCCGAAAGAATGTCCCCGGTTCGAATCGTTGAGATTCACGTTTGACATGTAGAAAAAGCGGTCGTTCACATCGCCGATCTGATCGTTGCCGACCAGGCCGTAGGAAGCCCTGATCTTGAGGTTTCTCACTATGTCTTTGGCAGATTCGAAAAATGGTTCGTTGGAGATTGTCCAGCCGGCCCCGACCGAAGGGAAGAAGCCCCAGCGGTTATGCTGGGCGAAACGCTCCGAACCGTTGTATCCGAAGTTGAATTCCAAGAAGTATCTCGAATCGTACGCATAGGAGAAGCGCCCGGAAAGGCCTAGGTTACGTGAGGGCAGCGAAGCCTCCAATGTGGCTGCGTCGCCCGTGACGGAGTGTCGTATCGTACCGATGAGCATGCCCCCAACCGCGTGTTTTTCAGCGAAGGTGCGGTTGTAGTTGATTGCAGCTTCCCCATAAAAAACCGTGTTCAGTTTTTTCTCTCCCGGAGTATAGTTTAGGTATTCGGTGCCAGTGGTTCCGATGGATCCGTCGCCGCCCGGGTTGAGGCACCTTAATTGGACACCGTCGTCGGTGGCGGTTGCCTGATAGTAAAACGGGTTGTATTGGCGGCTGGAGGAGAAATAGCTGTAACGTTGGGTGTAGCCCATAACCCGCGCCGAGAGACCCTCGGTCAGGAAACTGAAATCCTGTTCCAACTCAAGCTGCGCCATAATCGTCGAACTACTGTATGTTTGGTAGCCGGAAATCATTTGTGCATAAGGGTTGACATAGAGGGTATTTGTGGAATTGGGAACTAGCGCGCTACCGAACATGATGTGCGAGGTGTTGGGCGAATAGCTCGACGGGTAGTAGGCAGGAAAAGCCACGGGGTTGGCTAGGAGGGCTGAGTTGAAGATCTGGGATCCTCCTCCGATTGGCCCTGTGTAGTCATCGAACTGGCCGTATACGCGCACCTTTGCTACGGTCGATTTCGTGAGGTTGATGTCGGTATTACTGCGGATGGAGTAATTCTTCAGTTTGACATTGTTGTTGAAGTTGTTGGCATCGTTGTTTCTGAGTACACCATTGTCGATGTTGAAGGTGCCCGATATGTAATACCTGGCGACTTTACCGCCGCCTGCCAGACTGGCATTAAAACGCTGGTTCATCGTGTAATCCTTGATCATTTGTTTGATCCAGTTGTTGTTGGGATAAAGAATCGGGTTTGCTCCTTTGCGGGTGTTTTCGATCTTGCTCAGTGAATAGGTCAGCGGCGAAAGGGGGTTGCGGGTGAACGCAGCCTCGTTGGCCAGTTCCATGTAGGTGATGTTATCTGCAAGCCTGAAATTGCGGGTGTTGGACGAGATGGAGTTTTCGGCGCGGAAGGTGAAGCGCGTAGCTCCCTCCTCGCCGCTCTTCGTGTTGACGAGGACTACCCCATTGGCACCGCGGGCTCCGTATACGGCGGCGGCGGTGGCATCCTTGAGGATTGAGAATGTGGCGATATCGTCGGGTTGCAGGCGTGCCAAGTCGGTCGATGACGATTCGATGCCGTCAATCAGGATCAATGGGTCGACCTTACCGGTGCCGAATGAACCGATACCGCGGATGAAGAACTGTGCGTTGTCCTGGCCGGGTTCGCCGCTGCGCTGGTAGGAGATCATGCCCGGGATGCGGCCGGCGAGCATGGTGGTGAGATTGCTGGTGGGGCCTTTCAGTTCTTTAGGGCTGATGGTGGTGATGGAACTCACGAGACTTTCTTTCTTTTGGGTGCCGAATCCGACTACTACTACATCGTCGATGTTGGTCGCTGCTTCATAGAGGGTGACGAACCGCAGTTGGGCTGGGGCATCGGCTGAGAACTTTTTTGTTTCGTAGCCCAATAGTGAGAAGGTTACGACGCTCCCGGCAGGGACACTCAATGTATAATCCCCGTCGAGCCCTGTGGTGGTGCCCAAGACAGTGCCTTCCACGATGACGGTTACACCGACCAGGGGCTGGTTGTCCGACGACATGACGTTACCGCTGATTTTGACCATTTTCTTGTTTTGGATGTCAGTTCGGACAGCTGTAGCAGTGCCTGCAGACTGTTTGTTGGTTTCATTTGCAAAAGCTTCCGATATTCCCATTGTACTGGCAAGTCCCAGTGCAATCAGGGAATGCAAAGACCTGGAAAGAGCGGTTCTCCCACTCTTTTGGGTAGATCTCTTGAACATAGGCATTTTGATTTGGTGGTTAGTAAAAGGTTTATAATTAGGTGACTCAAGTTTTTCCGGCCAGAAGGTCGAGGTGCCGGGCAGGTAAGTTCCCGGAACTTGTTTTTTGATCAACTTTCTAGTGTAGTTTTGTTTTGATTCTCAATACACCTCGAATTCATAGATTCTGGCGGTATTTCCTTCGCTTTGGTCAGGT